>ENA-UONQ01002676-UONQ01002676.1-human-gut-metagenome-genome-assembly--contig:-CS26-NODE-2676-length-11562-cov-5.436430_pt1 | contig 11562 bp, 6 predicted proteins | sample MGYA00242460_ERZ724007 | MGnify/ENA metagenome assembly ERZ724007
AATACGATCCGCAGACAGAGATGTATTATCTGCATCTGTTCTCAACAAAACAGCCTGATCTGAACTGGGAGAACCCGGCGGTTCGAAAAGAAGTTTTCGATATGATGAACTGGTGGTGTGAAAAAGGCATTGACGGTTTCCGGATGGACGTTATCAGCATGATCTCCAAACCGGAAGGGCTGCCGGACGGAAAAATTCCGGAGGGCGGACTCTACGGTGATTCCGGCTGCGTAAACGGACCGCACGTTCATGAGTATCTGCAGGAGATGAACAGGGAAGTCCTCTCCAAATACGATCTGATGACGGTTGGTGAGTGTGCCGGTGTCACGATCGAGGAGGCAGAAAAATATGCATCCGCAGACGGCAAAGAGCTCAGCATGGTATTCCAGTTCGAGCTGGTAGATCTGGCAAGCGGAACATACGGCAAATGGACGGACAAACGCGTACCGCTCAAAGATTTCAAACGCGTCATGACAGCATGGCAGACGGAGCTTGAGGGCAAGGCATGGAACAGCCTCTTCCTTGGAAACCACGACCAGCCGCGCTGCCTGTCCCGTTTCGGCGATGATTCACCGGAATACCGTGTGGTAAGTGCCAAAATGCTGGCAACCTGCCTTCATATGATGCAGGGTACCCCGTATGTATACCAGGGCGATGAGCTTGGCATGAAGAATGTTCCGTTCCACGATCTGTCCGAGTTCCGCGATATTGAGAGCATCAACGCGTTCCACGAGCTGACCGGAGCCGGAAAAGTAGCGCCGGACGACATGATGCGCTACCTGAACCTGCGCGGAAGAGACAATGCAAGAACTCCGATGCAGTGGGATGATACCGCTTCGGCAGGATTTACCACAGGAACACCGTGGATCAAGGTCGGACCGGATTACGAGACCGTCAATGCCAAGAATGAGATGGCAGATCCGGATTCTGTATACAATTATTACAAGAAACTGATTCATCTCCGGAAAGAGAAGGATATCATGGTTTACGGAACGTACGAGCTGCTCGATCCGGAGGATGAGGCTCTGTATGTATATACCAGAACCTTAGGCGACCAGAAACTCCTCGTGATGTGCAATTTTACAAAAGAGGAGCAGGAGTACACAGTTCCGGAAACCTTTGCGGGAGCAGATGTACTGATCAGCAACTATCCACAGAGCGGCGCAGCAGCGGGGGCAAGAAAACTGCGTGCGTATGAGGCAGTTGTTCTGGAAACCAAATAAAAAATGCAGAGGAACCTGTGGCAGAACGGACTTTTGCCACAGGTTCCCGTTCTCAAAATACGGCAAAAACCGGTAAGAGTAAGAAAGGGGAAAACAAAACATGAAACCATATCTGAAATTGGAGACACATCCGCTTGCAGACCCGAAGAATGTAGTAAAGGGCGATAAATATCGTATCACGGTACTGACGGAGCATCTTCTTCGGCTGGAATACAGTGAGGACGGTGAATTTATCGATGCGGCATCCCAGACGGTTGTAAACCGTGATTTTCCAGCAGTGGAATTTTCCGTCAAAGACACAGGCGATGAGCTGGAGCTGCGCACAAAGTATCTGCAGCTGAATTACAACAAAAAGGCATTCTCTGCAAACGGACTTTCCTGCAAAACAACGGCAGTCGGCATCAGTTCTGTACCGGCATGGCATTACGGAGATCCGACACAGGATCTTGGAGGAACGGCCCGTACGCTTGATCAGGTCAACGGAGCATGCGAACTGGAACCTGGTATCATGTCCTGGTTTGGTTCCGCTGTTCTGGATGATTCGAAGTCGCTTCTGATGACAGAGGACGGTTGGGTGACCCCGAGAAAGAAAGGAGTGCAGGATCTGTACTTCTTCGGCTATGGCTGGAATTTCCGCCTGGCATTAAAGGATTTTTATCACCTTTGCGGCAAAACTCCGATGCTTCCGAGATTTGCACTCGGAAACTGGTGGAGCCGTTACTGGCGTTACAGTGAAGCATCTTATATGAAACTGATGGAAGACTTCGACAAAGAGAACGTTCCATTCTCGGTTGCTGTTATCGATATGGACTGGCACCGTGTAGACGATGTGGATCCGAAATACGGCAGCGGCTGGACCGGCTATAGCTGGAATAAAAAACTCTTCCCGGATCCGGAGCGTTTTCTTGGAAAACTCCATGCACGCGGCATGAAGACAACACTGAATGTCCATCCGGCAGACGGAATTCGTGCGTATGAGGACTGCTATCCGGAAGTAGCAGAGGCTATGGGAGTGGATGCAAAAAAAGAAGAGCCGGTCAATTTTGATATTGCGGATCCGAAATTTGTTGATGTATATTTCGACAAAGTTCATCATCCGATGGAAAAAGAGGGCGTCGATTTCTGGTGGATTGACTGGCAGCAGGGACAAAGTACCAAGATCGAGGGTCTTGATCCGCTGTGGATGCTGAATCACTATCATTTTCTTGACAGTGGAAGAGACGGAAAACGTCCGATGACCTTCTCCCGCTATGCAGGACCGGGCTCCCACCGCTATCCGGTCGGATTTTCCGGAGACACCCACATCACCTGGGAATCCCTGGATTTCCAGCCATACTTTACCAGCACAGCCTCCAACATCGGCTACGGATGGTGGAGTCATGATATCGGCGGCCATATGCTTGGCTACCGTGACGATGAGCTTGAAGCAAGATGGTATCAGTACGGAGTCTTTTCTCCGATCAACCGTCTGCACAGCTCTAACAGTGCCTTCAGTGGAAAAGAGCCTTGGAACTTCAGTATGGAAGTGCGCAGCACAATGGATGATTTCCTTCGTTTGCGTCATAAACTCGTACCGTATCTGTACACGATGAACTACCGTGCATGGAAAGAAGACACACCGATCGTTGTTCCGATGTATTATGATTACCCGGAGACGGTTTTCTGGGGCAAAAATCAGGCACCGAATCAGTACTTCTTCGGAAGCGAGCTGATGGTAACACCGGTGACAACGAAATGCATTCCGGAGCTGAAGCGTGCAAAAACAAAGGTGTGGCTGCCGGAAGGTACGTGGTTTGATTTCTTCAACGGAATGATTTACGAGGGCGGCAGAAGTATGGATCTGTACCGTACGCTCGAGGAGATCCCGGTTCTTGCGAAAGCAGGTGCGATTATCCCGATGACAGAGAAGATCAGTGCGCTGGATGTAGAATCCAACCCGGATGAGCTGACGGTACGCGTTTACGCGGGCGCGGACAATACATTTGTCCTGTACGAGGATGACAATACTACCATGGCATATGAGAAGGATGACTGTGCAAAAACATCGATGACGCTCGACTGGGGTGCGCGGAAATTTACGATTGCACCGGTTGAAGGCAATCAGAGCCTCGTTCCGGAAAGCAGAATGTACTGCGTAGAATTCGGCGGAAGTACGGCAAAAGAAGCGAAGGTCTTTGTAAACGGCGTGGAAGCGGATGCAGAAGTCAAAGAGAAAGACGGACTTCTTACGATCGCGGTAACAGATGTAAAACCGCAGGATACCGTGACAATCTGTCTGCCGGAAGATACGGAGATTGCAAAGAACGATGTCATGACACGTGCGATGGATCTGCTGCTGCACGCCGGAATCAGCTACATCACCAAAGAGCAGATCGCAAATCTTCTTCACAAAGCAGACGGAAAGGTAGCAATTCTGGCTGCAGAGCTGCAGAGCATGGAACTTTCAAATGATCTGCGCGGTGCGCTGCTGGAGATCATTACGGCATAAATTGCTGCAGAAAAACACGATTTGATTTACAGAAAAAGAATTCTGTGATACGATACATACAAAGAAAAGGAAGAGAGCGTGGCAGTGGATTCTGTCAGGCTCTCTTCTTGAAATGTGAGACAGGAGGATTTTTAAACGTGGGAAAATACATCATGGCACTTGATGCCGGCACAACGAGCAACCGCTGTATTCTGTTTGATCAGAAAGGACAGATCGTAAGCCTTGCGCAGAAGGAGTTTACCCAGCGTTTCCCGAAACCGGGCTGGGTGGAGCACGATGCCAATGAAATCTGGTCCACGATGCTCGGTGTAGCCGTGGAGGCAATGCAGAAAGCGGGCGCGTCCTACGAGGATATCGCGGCAATCGGCATCACAAACCAGAGAGAGACGACGATCGTCTGGGACAAAAAGACGGGAGAGCCGGTCTACAATGCAATTGTATGGCAGTGCCGCAGAACATCGGAATACTGCGATTCCCTGATGGAGCGTGGACTGGTTGACCGTTTCCGGGAGAAAACAGGTCTTGTGATCGATGCGTATTTTTCAGCCACGAAGATTAAATGGATTCTAGATGAAGTTCCGGGCGTGCGCGAGCGGGCGGAGCGAGGCGATCTCTATTTTGGAACAGTGGAGACGTGGCTGATCTGGAAGATGACAAAGGGAAAGATACATGTCACCGATTACACCAACGCGTCCCGTACAATGCTGTTCAATATCCATACCCTGAAATGGGATGAGGATATCTTAAAAGAGCTGAACATTCCGCTCTGTATGCTGCCGGAAGTCCGCCCGTCGAGCTGTGTCTACGGGGAGACGGCATCCACATATTTCGGCGGCCCGATTCCGATTGCGGGAGCAGCGGGAGACCAGCAGGCGGCGCTGTTCGGCCAGACCTGCTATGCGCCGGGCGAAGCGAAAAATACATACGGAACAGGCTGCTTCCTGCTGATGAACACGGGAGAAAAGCCGGTTTCTTCGACACACGGTCTTGTTACCACGATTGCATGGGGCATCGGGGACAAGATTACGTATGCGCTCGAGGGATCCATTTTCGTCGGCGGAGCCGCAATCCAGTGGCTGCGCGATGAGATGAAGCTGATCGAGTCCTCGGCGGATTCCGAGTACATGGCGCAGAAGGTGAACGACACGAACGGCTGCTACGTCGTGCCGGCGTTTACCGGCCTTGGCGCACCGTACTGGGATCAGTATGCGAGAGGAACCATTCTCGGCCTGACCCGCGGCGTCAACAAATACCATGTGATCCGCGCAACGCTGGAGTCGATCACGTATCAGGTGGATGATGTCTTAAAAGCGATGGAGGCAGATTCCGGCATGAAGCTCTCTGCGCTGCGTGTGGACGGTGGAGCAAGCGCCAACAACTTCCTGATGCAGTGCCAGGCGGACATCAGCCAGGCGCCGGTGGAGCGGCCGTGCTGCATCGAGACGACCGCAATGGGAGCAGCTTATCTTGCGGGACTCGCCGTCGGCTACTGGCCGGATCAGGAGACGGTAAAACAGAACGGAGCCATTGACCGTACGTTTGAGCCGGAGCTCTCGAAAGAGGAGCGCGATGAGAAGATGAACGGATGGCACAAAGCAGTCCGTTACGCCGAAGGATGGGCGAAATAGAAAAAGATTTTGGAAATGCAGAAAAGGAACGGTTTCGTAATGAAAACCGTTCCTTTTCGCGTACTGTGACTTCTTGTCTACTGATGTTAAAGAATGTCGATATGTTCGCCGTTTAAAGCTTTGTTCATGCTTCGCACGGCACAGAATTTACCGCACATCGAGCAGGTATCTTCCTGTTCCGGCAAGCGGTCGGCGCGGATGGCTTTTGCGGTCTCCGGGTCCAGTGCACAGTCCCACTGTGCTTCCCAGTCGAGCACGCGGCGGGCGTCTCCCATCTTGTCGTCAATATCACGCGCATGCGGCACGCCTTTGGCAATGTCGGCAGCGTGTGCGGCGATTTTGCTTGCGATGATGCCCTGCTTTACGTCATCGAGGTTCGGAAGAGCCAGATGCTCTGCCGGCGTTACGTAGCACAGGAAAGCAGCGCCGTTCATAGCGGCAATTGCGCCTCCGATGGCAGCAGTGATGTGGTCATAGCCCGGTGCAATATCGGTCACAAGAGGTCCGAGGACATAGAACGGAGCGCCCATGCAGATGGTCTGCTGTACTTTCATGTTGGCCGCAATCTGATCCATCGGAACGTGGCCCGGTCCCTCAACCATAACCTGAACGTCTTTTTCCCAGGCACGTTTGGTGAGTTCGCCGAGGCGCACCAGCTCCTCAATTTGGCAGACATCCGTTGCGTCGGCAAGGCAGCCAGGACGGCAGGCGTCGCCGAGAGAAATGGTCACATCGTATTCACGGCAGATATCGAGAATCTCATCGTAATACTCGTAGAACGGATTCTCCTCGCCGGTCATGCACATCCAGGCGAACACGAGGGAGCCGCCGCGGGAAACGATATTCATTTTCCGTTTGTGTTTGCGGATCTGATCGATGGTTTTTCTGGTGATGCCGCAGTGCAGGGTGACGAAATCGACACCGTCCTCGGCATGGAGGCGGATGACGTCAATAAAATCTTTGGCGGTCAGCGTATCCAGGTCTCTCTGGTAATGGATCACACTGTCATATACCGGCACGGTGCCGATCATGGCCGGACATTCGGAGGTCAGTTTCCGCCGGAACGGCTGCGTATTGCCGTGGCTCGACAGGTCCATGATGGCTTCTGCGCCCATATTGACCGCGGAGAGTACCTTCTGCATCTCCACATCGTAATCTTTACAGTCTTTCGAAACACCGAGATTTACATTGATTTTCGTGCGCAGCATCGAGCCGATGCCCTCCGGATCGATGCAGGTGTGCAGTTTATTGGCCGGAATGGCAACCTTTCCGCTGGCAACGAGCGGCATCAGGTCTTCCACGGCCATATACTCTTTTTCTGCGACTTTTTTCAGCTCCGGTGTTACAATGCCGCGGCGTGCGGCGTCCATCTGTGTTGCGTAATTGCGTTCCATCTGTTGTTCTCCTTTATTTTCAAAATCAGATCCGGTAAGCGTGGTTCAGCGGTCCCGAGCCGTGGCCGAGATCCATCATGCTCGCGAGTGCGCCCGAAATATACTCTTTTGCGGCGGAAATGGCATCCGGAAGGGAAAGCCCCTTTGCGAGCCCCGATGCGATGGCGCTGGAGAGTGTACAGCCGGTGCCGTGTGTGTTCGGATTGTCGATGCGTTTTCCGGTGAACCAGGTAAATGTGCCGTTGTGATATAAAAGATCGTTGGCATCATTGATACTGTGGCCGCCCTTTAACAGAACGGCACAGCCGCAGGAATCCCCGATCTCTTTTGCGGCGCGTTCCATATCACTTTCCGACTGGATTTTGATGCCGGAGAGAACTTCTCCCTCTGGGATATTCGGTGTGATGACTTCGGCCAGAGGAAAGAGCAGTTTTTTCATCAGGTCAGGCACGCCGCCCGAAGCGAGCGCGGAGCCGCTTGTAGCGACGAGGACCGGGTCCACAACGATGTGTTTGGACTGGTAGAAGCGAAGCCGTTCGGAGATGACTTCGATCAGTGCCGGGGAGGATACCATACCGATTTTGACGGCGTCCGGGAAGATGTCCGTAAAGACGGCGTCAAGCTGTGCGGCCAGAAACTCCGGTGTTACATCGAAAATACCGGAAACTCCGGTGGTGTTCTGGGCGGTGAGTGCGGTAATTGCCGACATGGCGTAAACTCCGTTTGTGATCATGGTTTTGATGTCTGCCTGAATGCCGGCGCCTCCGCTGGAATCACTTCCCGCGATTGTTAATGCTGTTTTCATGTTTTTCGCGTCCATGAGAATTACTCCTTTGCATTACTTTTCTTTTTGGACAGGCGACAAAGAAAGTGGTGCCCCCAGTCTGCCGCCTGGAGTGAGGATGAATGGTTACGTAAAATTATTTGTTTTCCAGCATGCGCAGAGTCTGTTCTTTCAGATCCTTCGTTGCGGAAACAATGTCTTTCTGTGCAAAAATGGCACTGATGACGGCGATGCCGCAGATGCCGCTGCCGGAAAGCTCCGTCACGTTATCGCGTGTGATGCCGCCGATGGCGATGACAGGGATTTTAACGGCATTGCAGATAGCAGTCAGCGTTTCGTGGCTGACATCCTCCGCATCCGCCTTGGAACCGGTGTGGAAGACCGCGCCGACGCCGAGGTAATCTGCCCCGCGCTGCTCGGCGAGAATGGCCTGTTCCACGGTCTGCGCCGAAACGCCGATGATCTTGTCCGGGCCAAGCTTTGCACGGACATCGCCGGCCTCCATATCGCTCTGGCCGACATGAACGCCGTCTGCATCCATCTTAGCTGCGATTTCCACATTATCGTTGATGACGAAAGGAACATGGTATGCGGCACAGAGTTTTTTCAGTTCCAGTGCCTCTTCCATAAAGTGATCCTGGTCAAGATTTTTTTCGCGGAGCTGGATAAACGTTGCGCCGCCTTGCAGAGCCTTTTCCACCTGGCTGTACAGTGTCTCGCCGTTCAGCCAGCTGCGGTCTGTCACAGCATATAAAAGCAGGCTTTTTTTATCGCACTTCATACTTTGCACCTTTCTCCAGCGTCTCGCCGTCCATGTGGTAGATGGCGTCGATGATGCGGTTTCGGTAGGTGGAGTTGCCGTCTTCCGGTTTCATATGGCTCCAGCCGATCTCGCCGGCAAGTCCCATCGCGCAGACAGCGGCAGCAGCGGCTTTTAACGGCTCGTCCGGGTTGGCAACGAGGTAAGCGGTCATCATGCCGGAGAGCTGGCAGCCTGTTCCGGTGATGCTTCCCATCTCGGCGCGTCCGTTGCGGATCACGTAGCAGGTGTCAGCATCGGCAACGAGGTCGATCGCTCCTGTGATGGCGACAACACAGTTGTGGTCTTTCGCAAAGTTTTTTGCAAAAGCAACGGCGCTGTCGAGGTTTTCGTCTGTTACTTTATCGGCAACGTCTGCGTCAACACCCTTTGTCGTTCCGCTTCCGAGTGCCAGTGTTTTGATTTCGGAAATATTTCCGCGGATGACGGTGAACGGGATTTTTTCCATCAGTCCGACTGCGGTCGAAGTACGTAAGTGGCTTGCGCCTGCGCCGACTGGATCAAGCAGGATTTTGTGGCCGAGCGAAGCTGCTTTTGCACCGGCACGGTACATGCCGTCGATGCTCGTTCTGTGCAGCGTTCCGATGTTGATGTTCAGACCGCCGCAGATGGAGGTGATATCCTCGACATCCTCCGGTTCATCGGACATGATCGGGCTTGCGCCGCATGCCAGCAGAATATTGGCGACATCGTTTACCGTAACGTAATTTGTGATGTTGTGTACGAGAGGGGTTGTTTTTCTGACATTGTCAAGACAAGTGCCTAACATAATTTTTTGTTCCTCCTGTGTGAGTATTTTTGCAGAAACAAATTCCCTTGTGTTACTGGAAGAACCTGTTGATGATGTGTTCATAGAGATTAAAAAAGCAGATATACGTGGAAGTATATCTGCAGAAAATGTGCATATCGTATCTCCCTACGTTGGCATTACCCAAATCAGGTTCAGGGTCTAGGAGATGCATCCTACTCTCAGCCCGCTTCGCACGCGAGCTCCCCTTTGCTTTCTGCAGACAATTATATACGCATAAAAACAATTGTGCAAGAGAAAAACGGAAGATTTTAAAAAATTTCAGAAAAATAAAAAGACATGCAAAATATTAGAAATGTAATGTTATTTGGGTTGAGCCCCTGCCCGGCATCTGATGTGTGCCGGGCAGGGGCTTTTGATGTGCGAATCTTATTTTTCTTCCTCCGGGTACGTATAGCCCCAGGTTCTGCGGAAGGAGGTCATCAGATCCATGACGTCCTTCGTGTAGTCGAGGTGCATGGCAGATGCATCTCCATTGATGGCGCGTTCCATGTCGGCGAGCTCATAGGCGAGTGCATCGGCGTTGTCACCGGCTTTGATGATTTCGGATTCGCCGGTGGAAGCGTCTGTGATTTTTGCTTCCCAGGCACGCGGGTACTCCATGATCTCGATAAATCCGTTCTCACAGGAAACCATGCCGCGTTTCGGCTGTTTGGAGTGGAGAGAGAGCATCACACTTGCCATCTGTCCTTCCTGATTGGTGAGAAGGAGGCCGGCCTGCTCGTCCACACTGGTCGGAGCGGGTTTTACCTGGGAAAGGAGCTGATCCGGCTTGGAGTCGAAGAACCAGCGGATGAAGGAGAGTGCGTATACGCCGATATCAAGCATCGCGCCGCCTGCGAGATTCCGGTTGAAGAAGCGGTTCTTCATGTTGTACTCTTTGAAACTGCCGAAGTTCATCGTGATCAGATTGACTCTGCCGAGACGGCCGGAGTCGAGAATTTTTTTCAGCTCTTTGTAGATCGGCATATGGTAAATCGTCATTGCCTCTCCGATGATGACACCTTTTTCTTTTGCAAGCGCTATGGCCTCGTCGAGCTCGTCACTGTTCAGCGTAATCGATTTCTCAACGAGAATGTGTTTTCCATTGGCAATCGCCTCTTTCATAAAGCCAAGATGCGTGTTGTGCGGCGTCGTGATATAAATGACATCGACCTCCGGATCGGTAAACATCTCATGGAAATCATCGTAAACTTTTCCAATTCCATATTTCTCCGCAAAAGCAGTCGCCTTCTCATGGGTCCGGTTGCCGACCGCGTAAATATTCTTTCCGTTTTTCTGCAGTGCGACCGCCATTTCATTTGCAATCACACCGCATCCGAGTACAGCCCATTTGATTTCTTTCATCGTGAGATCCTCCTATCGTATCTATTTCGCCCAGAGCGGTTCTTCGCTTCCGCTGTAGTCAAACCGTCCGTCGTTTTTCTCTTCCAGTGCTTTGATCATATGGTACGTAAATTCATTGTAAGGCGTTGGAATTCCCAGCTCTTTTCCCATGCGGATCAGCGCACCCGAGAACATATCAATTTCCGTATGGCGTCCCGCATCGAGATCCTGGAGCGTCGAGTAGCGCGCCGTCGGCGGAACCGCACTTCCGCGTCCCGAGGAGACATCCGCCTTGCTGATATCAATTCCCTTTGCCTCCGCAATCGTCATCAGTTCTGCGCGGAGTCCGTCACTGATCGCCTTCATATGCACACTGTCGCGGTAGCAGCCGACCCCGGCACCGAGAATAGCCTGCGGCAGGTTATTGCAGACATTCAGCCGGAATTTGCTCCATATTTCCTCTAAAATACAATCGGTTGCCCGGTAATGCAGCCCTGTGCCGGAGAACAGATCCAGAACAGCCTGCACACGCTCACTGTCGTACGGCGCCGGAACTTCGCCGAAAATGATGCCGAGCGTCGCCTCAGGGTTGAAAACGTAGCCGTCATTCTCTTTATGAGAAGCTACTTTGATAATAGCATGAAGCAGATGCTCCGCACCGACTTTTTCCGCGATGATCTCCTCACTGTCCACGCCGTTCATCAGACTCATGATCACAGTATTCTCGCCGGTAACGGCAGTAATATCGTCAAGAGCCCCCGGCAGTGCGCCGTATTTGAGCGAGACGATCAGAAAATCCACGCCGTATGCCTCTTCCGGTGTCCATACCTCCGGGTGATAAACCGTATCGTTAATTTTGCATCCTTTGTTTTTCAGACGCTTCGCCCGTTCCCCGGACGCGATAACGCCGAGCCGGATGTCCTTTTTCTCCGAAAGCCCCCAGATTACATAAGACCCAACCGCTCCGGCGCCCAGAACGGCAACTGATTTTATTTTCATAATAGCCTCCTTTGTAACTGTTTGAATTACCCTTACTATAACAAATTTTGCGGAGATCCTCAATTTGTTTTTCAAAATAGAAAATTTCGGAA
>ENA-UONQ01002678-UONQ01002678.1-human-gut-metagenome-genome-assembly--contig:-CS26-NODE-2678-length-11560-cov-4.378618_pt1 | contig 11560 bp, 7 predicted proteins | sample MGYA00242460_ERZ724007 | MGnify/ENA metagenome assembly ERZ724007
CTGCGTTTTTTGCAGTTTCTGTGCATCGCGAAGCGTGTTATTGTTTACATCATGCCGCTTTTTGGCATGGTGTGAACAGTAACCTATGGTGAGAACGTAATGCGGGCAGCGTTCATGGTATCTGTAACATTTACCGCAGATGTGATATAATCCATTTAATCATTTAACAGAAGAAACGGAGATGGAGATACCAATGAAGCTTAGCGACATTAAAGATTATTTGAACACGCTGCTGGCATCTTTTTCAGCAGTTCTGGACCTGGAACTGACCATCCTGCGCTCGGAGCCGCTGGAGCGAGTGGCGGCCACAGGGGAATGGTATAATTCGGATATAGTCTGCTATGAAAACGGCCGCCTGATCCCGCAATGGCAGAACAGCTATACCATGAAGGTAATTGAGACGGGCAAGCCGGTGGTCGCGATTGACACGAAGGAATTTGTGTTTGCTTTTCCCAATATGAGAAAAAGTGTGGACAGCCGTTTTTATTCCGTACTGGCCTATCCGATTAAAATGCGGGGAGAGCTGGAGGGAGTAATTGTCATTGCTTCCTTTGACGAGGAGCAGCACAAGATTATCGTGGAAAAACAGCAGCAGTTAATGGTTTACTTAGAGCGGATTTCCGATTTGATCTCAAGCAAGCTGGAACAGGAGATACTGATTGAGCAGACGCAGATTATGAATAATCAGTTAAATTCCGTCATACAGGCAATGGAGGACGGGATTCTTTTGTATTCACCGACGGCAGGGATATGCCAAAGCAATATGTACGCCCAGAAATACCTCCATTTCAGCGACCCTGATTTAAAGGACGCACTGCTGGCGGAGGTTGTTACGGTGGCGGCCCAGACAACAGAGGAACAGCCAATCCTGATACGGGAAATACATAAAAATATTGACGGCTTCCAGTATCTGCTCCAGGTAAAGACGCGGTTTATCAGGGACAGCGAGGGAAGCGTCCTCTGCATTATCAACCCATTCTCCCAGATACAAAACAGCATCACGCAGAATGAACAGGAGGGGCTTGGGGTCGCGCAGAAACTCGTATTTTCAGGCAAGAAAATGCGGACGCTGGTGAATCAGGCTAAGATAGCGGCACAGCATGCATCCAATGTGCTGATAACAGGGGAAAGCGGAACAGGAAAGGAGATGTTTGCGCGCCTGATTCACTCGGAGAGTCCCAGGAAGGCGCACCCGTTTGTTGCGATGAACTGTGCGGCAATTCCTGAGTCCCTGATGGAAAGCGAGCTGTTCGGCTATGAGGAGGGAGCGTTTACCGGAGCAAGAAAAGGCGGGAGAATTGGAAAAATCCAGCTTGCCAACCATGGAACCTTTTTTCTGGATGAGATCGGCGATATGCCTCTGTATCTCCAGGCTAAACTGCTCTGTGTACTGAGTGAGAGAAAAGTGGACCGCATTGGGAGCAGTTCCAGTTCGCTTATCAATGTCGATGTGAGAATTATCGCTGCGACGAACCGGAACCTGGAAGAGATGATAGAGCGGAAGGAATTCCGGGAAGATTTATATTACCGGCTGAATGTCGTTCCGCTCCATCTTCCGCCGCTGAGGGAACGCCCCGACGATATTCCCTTTTTGATTCAGCATTTTATCGCAAAGTATAATAAGATTCTCGAAAAGGAGATAAGAACGGCCTCCGCGCCGGTCATGGAACTGATGATGAAGTACCGTTGGCCCGGTAATGTGAGGGAGCTTGAGAACAGCATCGAATATATGATGACCTTTGAAAAAAGTCCTGTCCTGTCGCTGGAGGCCGCGCCTCAAAAAATACTCAGTCTCAATAATGAGACTGGAAAAGGCTGCCACCGGACCGGCGGAGAAACATCCTGTCTGCCGTTAAAGACCAGCCTTCGGATGAAGGAGCAGGAGATTCTCAGAACTATGGCGGCCCGCTATGGAGGGCATCCCACGAAGGAGCAGGTACGGGAGATTTGTAAGTATCTTGAGATCAGCGTCGCATCTTATTATCGGAAAATAGGAAGCGCGGCACAGCATGAATAACGGAAATAGAGGAATGGTCTGAACATCTGAAATACAGATGCTCAGACTGTTTTTTTGTGGCGGTGACCTGTACACAGAGCGGGCAGGTTATCATTTAACAGGAAATTTCTCCTGTCAAATAAAAACGGTCCCTCCCTCGTTCACACGTTTTAGCCTTCCATAGTCTCAAAAATGAGAATCTATCCGGCGGACAGTCTTAAAAATGAGACTGATAGCAGCGGCTCATTGACGGTAAAAGGTACAGCCATGTGCAATATACACAATGTTAATTCCATATTTCTGATTTTTCCGACAAAAAACTATGCATAATCGATAAAAAATCTTTCAGATTCAGAATTGGCATGCAGTTTGCTTTATAAAAAAGCAAAGCATAAAGTGCTGAAAGTCATCTAAAATTTTTATTTCTGAAAGGAGAAGTATTATGCAGTACAAATTGAGAGACATGTCATGGAGTGAGTTCGCACAGAGAAGCAAAACAGCAAAAACGATTATCCTTCCGTCGGGGGCTTGTGAGGTATACGGCCCGCATAACCCGCTGGGAGCCGACATACTGGTTGCGAAGAAGATGTCCGAAATGCTGGCGGAGCGTATAGACGGTATCGTCGGCCCATGCCTTGAGGTGGGACAGTCCAAGAGCCTCACGTCCTTTCCGGGTACGATTGCGATTTCCGGGGAGACCCTAAAGGCTGTATACAGCGAAATCATTGCGGAGTTTGTGCGTCTTGGCTTTAAGAACTTCTTTATTGTCAACAACCACCTTCACAACACACAGCCGCTGAACGAGGTTTTAGAGGATGCAAGAATTAAGAACGGTATTAAATACGCACAGGTCGGCGTATGGCAGTATCTTCCGGCCGTATCCGACAAGACCGGCATGTGGGAGACACCGGCGCCGCACGCCCATGCAAGCGAAGCCCAGACTTCTGTTCTGATGTATTTATTTCCGGAGCTGGTTGATATGTCCAAAGCGCCGAATACACCGATGATGTTCGACGACAGATGGCCCGCAATTATGAAAAGCGTTCCGTACAGCAGCATGACCGACAGCGGAACTCTCGGCAATGCGAAGTCCGCCACGGCCGAGAAGGGAGAAAGGGCTGTGGAGCTGATGCTGGCTGAGATGGAAGACTGTGTAAGAAATTACCTTGAGAAATAAATATTTACAAAAAGGAAAAGGAGAAACAGGTATGAAAAAAATACTTTCTATAGCATTAACGGCAGCTATGCTTGGATGTCTCTGCGCATGTGGAAGCAGTTCCCCGGCGCCGGAGACAAAAGCTTTGCAGGCGGAGGGAACCGGTGAAAACGTAGCTGCCGCAGACGGGAAAAATTATGATAAAGTTTCCCTGAAGCTCAGCTACGCGACCGGTGATACCGGGATGGACGGCCTTACGGCAATCGAATTTGAGCGTCTGGTTGAAGAAAAAAGCGGCGGCCAGGTACAGATTGACCGGTTTCCGAATTGTCAGCTGAGCGGCGGTGATATGGTACGCCACGTCGAGATGATGATCGCCGGAGGCGCCTTTGAGCTTGCTATTATCAGTGAGAATTCCTTCTCCGATGTGGATCAGACTTTCCAGGTTACTTCCATTCCTTTTACATTTGCAAACTATGATCAGGCATGGGAAAAAGCCGATTCCACCGGAGGTGAGTTCAGTAAGGAGCTGTTTTCAAAGTACGGCGTTGTCTATTTGAGTACCTTCCCGAACGGCATTATGCAGTTTGCAAACAACAAGCGCGAGCTTCACACGCCGGCCGACATGGTAAACTTGAAAATGCGTACTTACGGCGATCTTCAGATGTCTCTGATGCGTTCCCTCGGCGCAGATCCGACACAGCTTAGCTGGTCCGAGCTGTACTCCGCATTGCAGACCGGAGCGGTGGACGGTAATATGAACGGCTATCAGACTCTGTATTCCGGTTCCCTGCACGAGGTGCAGCCGTATATCACCGAAGTGAATGCAACGCTTTCGCTTTATGATTTCCTGGCAAATCAGGCGGCGTGGGACAAATTAAGCCCGGATACCCAGGCGCTTCTCCAGGAATGCGCAGAAGAAGCTGCAAAATGGGGCCGCGATTACATGAGCAAGACGGAAGCGGAAGTCAAAAAGGAAATGATCGACTACGGTGTTAAGGTTTACGTTCCGACAGCGGAAGAGCTGCTGGCATTCAAGGAAGGAGCAGCGCCTACTATCGAAGAATACAAAAAGATCGTCGGCCCGGAAGCATGTGCGGCCTGGGGCGTAGAATAAAAAATGAATGAAGGGGACTCTATGAAAAAAAGTACAATCAGCTTTGAAGCGGTAATCGTGGCATTTGTAATGCTTACCATGCTTATATTAGTGTTCCTTGGTGTTATTTCCAGATATGTACTCCACTTTTCCTTTTCCTTTACCGAGGAGCTGGTCTGCGCGATGTTCGTCCTCCTTTCCACAATGGGAGGCGCGCTGGCCAGCAAGGAGAACGGCCACTATACGCTGGATTTGATAACCGGGATGATGAAGCCGAAAATGAAGAGAGTATTTTTAATAATTGATACACTGCTTACCTGTGCTGCGGCTTCCGTATTATTGTATACAGGAATTATTATGGTGAAGAGCCAGATGAAAATCGGCAGCCTGTCGATTGCCTTAAAGATTCCAAACTGGGTATACGGTTCGTTCGTGCCCATTGGCCTGGCGTTTATCCTGTACCGCAGCATTCAGTTTATCGTTCAATTGCAAAAAAAGTCAGAGGAGGATGAGAAATGACTGCTGTAACCATGCTTTTAGTATTCTCCCTCTGTGTAATTATCGGCGCGCCGATTGGGACGGCCATGTGCCTTTCCAGTGTTTCGGCGCTGCTCACTTCCGGGATGGGGCTTTCGATGGTTCCGTTTAACTATTATGCTTCCATCAGCAAATTCCTGCTCCTGGCGATACCATTTTTCATTTTAGCCGGAAACATTATGGAGAAAGCCGGAATTTCTACCAAGCTAATTGCATTTGCCCAGTCCTTTGTGGGACATGTTAACGGAGGACTGGCTCTGGTATGTGTACTGGTGGCATGCTTTTTTGCCGCGATTTCCGGTTCCGGGCCCGCCACGGTAGCGGCTCTCGGAGGAATTATCATTCCGGCGATGACGGCCGTGGGATATTCCAAAGGTGACGCGTCTGCCTTGATGGCCACTGCCGGAGGGATTGGAATCATCATTCCGCCCTCTATTTCCTTCGTTGTCTACAGTTCCATTGCCAATGTATCGGTGGGAACTTTGTTCATGGCCGGTATTGTACCCGGTCTCCTCATGGGCTTTTCTCTGTTTGCAGCGTCTATGTGGGTTACGAGAAAGAGCAGATTGCTGCGCGCTCCGAAAGCCAGCGCGGCAAACCGGTGGGCGGCGTTTAAGGATGCGTTCTGGGGCCTTATGATGCCGGTTATTATCCTGGGCGGAATTTACGGAGGGATCTTCACGCCTACCGAGGCTGCCGCTGTTGCCGCTGTTTACGGGCTCTTCGTCGGCATGTTCATTTACAGGACACTGAGGATGAAAGAATTGCTGGCAATCGTTGTGGATTCCGGCAAACAGACCGGGGCGGTCATGTGGACTGTGGGAAATGCGGCGCTTATGAGCTGGGTACTGTCGGTTTCCGGTATCTCGGGAGCACTGACAGACTTTGTGGTCCGGATTTCAGGCGGCCATACCGTTATCTTCCTGATAGTTGTAAATATCGTTATTCTGATTGCGGGGTGCTTCATTGACGGCAACTCCATCATGTACATTTTTGTGCCGATCTTCCTGCCGGTTGCGCTGACGCTTGGCTACAATCCAATCGTACTCGGCGTCGTCCTTGTTATGAATGTTGCAATCGGAATGGTTACTCCGCCGGTTGGCTGTAACCTCTATGTTGCCTGCGGAGTGTCGGGCATCCAGGTTAAGGAGATTGTAAAGCCGGTTATTCCGTATATTGTTGCCAGTATCATTACACTCCTGCTTGTAACTTATATTCCACAGATTACGCTGTTCCTCCCGAGGCTCCTCGGGCAGATTAGCTGAGTCTGGCGGCGCGAAGCGATGAAAAGTAAACTTTGCACCACAATCAACGGCGTTTTTTGCCGTTTCGATGCATTATTTGTAGCGGTTTGGCCGGAGGCTGAACTGTAACAATCTATCCGATAAGAGAGGTAAGAATTATGAAAAGTAAATTTGTTTTGGCCCAGCTTGACCAGAAGGGATGGCCGGAGGAAAACCTGGCTAACGCAGAAAAAGCGGTGGCTGAAGCGGTGGAGCGTTATCAGCCTGATATGATGATTTTTCCGGAGTGCTTTATGAGCCATTTTCCGACCGGCACCGACCGGGCAGTCTGCCTGGGAACTGCGCAGACGCTGGATGGTCCATTTGTAACAGGCATGAGAAAGCTTGCCGCGGATAACGGCATCTGGATTATTTTCGGTATGAATGAGAAGGTTGAAGATCCGGAGGATGACCGCAATTATAACTGCACCGTGGTGATAGACGATAAAGGGGAGATTGTATCCACTTACCGAAAAACACATCTCTACGACGCATTCGGCTATAAGGAATCCGATGATAACAAACCGGGCGACAAGTTCTTCGAACCGATTGATACGCCGTTTGGTAAAATTGGCCTCTTTGTATGCTATGAGGTCCGTTTCCCGGAGGTGGCCAGGTACCAGCGCTCCAAGGGCGCGGATATCATCATTATGCCGACTGCCTGGGTGCCCGGTCCGCTCAAAAGCTCCCAGTTCCGTACCCTGATTTCCGCCCGTGCAATAGAAAATACCGTTTACATGGCAGCCTGTGATCAGGTTGGAGAAAACGGCATGGGTGAGAGCGTTGTTGTTGATCCGATGGGGGTTGTCGTGGCCGGCGCCGGTGAAGTTGAGACATTGATTTGTGCTGAGATTGACACGGAGCGTATAGAGAAGGTCCGGGCGAAGCTGCCGGCCTATAAGGATCGGCGGCCGGAATTATATGAGATTTAGCTGCGGCCGGGAGTCGTCCGGCGTAACAGTTCATGCTGTCTGAACTGTTACGATCCGGCCGCACTGAAAGCAAAATACACATGCTGTCTAAGCAATTGTCTGTCTCCATAAAACAATAGAAACTTCAAATTCAGGATCTCCGGGAGCCAGATAGAACTGCCCTCCCTTTTCATTTACAAGATTCCGGACGCTGGCAAGTCCGATGACGGGGCCGCTGTGCTTGGATGAGTATATCTGCCCGCCTGGAGCTGAGGCATGGAAATTACCGTCCCAGTTGTTCCTGACGCTGATAAGCAGATTACCTGAGGCAATTCTGGAATGCACCTTGACGGAGCGTTTTTCATATGGCAGCTTTTCTGAGGCCTCTATGGCATTTTCAATCAGATTGCCAAAGAGAACACCGAGATTCCAGCCTTCCAGTTTCAGCTCCCGGGGAAGGGAAACCTTCAGCTCCAGGGGAACTTGTTTCTGCATGGCCAACTGCCGGTAATAAGACAGAACCGCGCCGGCAGCCTGATTTTCACAGAGAAACAAAGAACCGGTATCTGCGGGAGCAGACGCAAAACCGTCTAAATACTCCGCCAGGTCCTTGTAGCGCTGATGACCTGCCAGTTCTCTGAGTGTGTTCATGTGATGGCGCAGATCATGGCGCATCCGGCGCGTTTCTTCGAAGCTGTCGGAAATCAGGCGGTAATTTTCTTCCTGCAAAGAAAACTGGCGTTTCATGTGACGGATATTTTCCGACAGCACAGCCCGCTCCGTGCTTGCTTTGACCATATCGTACCATAACCCGCCGGCCAGAAGAATAATGAAAATAAAAGCGGCATTTTCTGTCTGCCAGCCAAAACGCACCGGCTCAAACACAGGGGCTGCTTCCTGGCAGAACAGCCCGGCCGCTATGGCACACAGCCCTGAAAGAAGGAGGCAGTTCATGGAGTCGGTCTGTTCACGGTTCAGCATTGCTGTGATGATAAGCCAGCCGAAAAGTATCATTTTGATGCAGCCCAGCACCAGGGAATAAACGAGCATGGCATTCAGACTGTGCCCCAAAAGCGGGGGTACAGCCAGAACCAGCAGGACCGGCGCCGCGCTGAAACCGAGAACGATCCGCCGCGGCCGGCCGGTAATATTACAAAGTGTACAATGCAGTGAGGCGGCCGCAGTCAGGAAGAGATAAAAGCTGATATCTTCTAATCGGTATGACCAGAATCCGGCCCCGAACAGATGGAAGAGCGGGTACGCAGCAAAGAGTGAAAAGGAGAAGCTTGTCAGGGCAAAAAGGACCATTCTGTTTCTCTCAGCTCTTATTTTCAGACCAATCAGGAGATAGAGCAGCCCTACCGTAAAGGAAGATACGACCATGAGACCGGTCCGCAGGAATCGGAACGAGATAAGATTCAAAACTGCATTTACGGAGCCGAAGGCGGGAGGATAGACCATTCCGCTGTAATAATGGCGGGAATCGGCAGCCTGGACTACGATCTCCGCTTGTCCGGCCGCCTGAAACGAAACCATGCCGGTTCGGACAGAGGGGGCGGCTAACGGATTATCCACATCGCCGAGACGGCTGGCCAGACTGCCGTTAATCCAGACCCGGGAGGAGGAATAGATTTCAGGCAGTTCTAAAGCATACGTTTTTTCTTCCTGCGGGAGCAGGACGGTCAGGCGGTAAGTTGCGCAGCCGTGGGGTAAGGATCCCCTGCCGCCTGCCTCAAAGCCTCCGTATTCTCCAAGATAGGTATAGAACGGTTCGTGTCCGTCAAATTCTCCGGGGGCCAATAGCTGCTGGGGATAGAATTCCCAGCCGTAAGTCAGGATGGTCAGAATATCGTCACGATTTTCCCGGCTCAGGTTAAGAATGCCGTGTGAACCCTGAATGCCGGGAAAGCGGTACTTATTGTCAAAGCGGTACTGCAGCGTAAAAAGGACAAAAGCGCAGAGGAGGGCGGCTGTCAGATAAAAAAACCGTTTTTTGTAAGTTTTACTATTGATATTACCGCCTCCTTATCATCCAAAAGCCGGCCAGGCCGCCCAAGATGAGGGCACCCAGGCCGATTAGCTGCCTGAAAACTGTGAATGTATCAATCGTTCCGGAGTCCGGTGATACTGTTTCAGGCAATTCACTCACTGTAGCGGCCGTCTGAGAGGCGGCCGCTTTGGGTGTGCTTTGTGCCTGCCGTTTGACGGCTCCTTGAGAATGCTTTACATCAGACGGCTTTGCGGCCGATCTGTTTTTGGAGACTTCCTGTTTTGACAGTGAAAGGCCGGCATCCCGTGCGGCTGCAAACGGGAGCGGGGCAGGGAGGACAGTTCCGGGGCCGGTTTCTCCGATCCCATCCGCTTCCTCACCTGAGCCGTTGCCGCTGTTATCGCCGCTGCTGGTATTGCCGTTATTGTCGCCGCTGGTATTACCGTTATTGCCGCCGTTACTGCTATTACCGCTGCTGCCGTTGCCGTCTCCGCTGTCGTTCCCGCCGCCGTTATGATTGCCTTCATCCGCGTCACCGGGCCCTGTTCCAGGGGGCTCGCCGCCGGAAGGCTCATCAGGTTCCGGGGCAATGACGGGCGGTTCCGGCTCTGTACCGGGGGGCTCCGGTTTTATATCCGGAGAATCTGTCACGTCCCCCTCGAACAGGCCTTCAGGCGGCTTGGACCACCGCTTGCCGCCTCCCCGATCTCCGCCGGAAGGATGACCGATATTGACACCGGTAGGCTGGTGTTCGATGGTCAGCGCGGTGGAAAAAGGTGTAATATCAGACCGGTTTTTTTGTTCCACCTGGAATGAGTATCCCTGCCTCCTGAGGAGTGAATTCTTTAATTGGGAGACGGACAGAGAGGTTTGGCCCAGCTTTACATTGGAAAGTCCGGTAATATCATACCAGTTCAGGCCGGCATCATATGAACACCAGACTGTCAGGCCGGACAGTTCCTCAAATTGAAGTTCATCACTATATCCTTTATAAAAGTCGAAATAAACGGTCTGGTTTTTTAGAAGTCGGTTCCAGTCGGCTTCCATGATAAAGTCGTCGACCAATGCATCGGAAATTACGGAGACAGTGAGCGCCGGGACAGGCATCGATTCAAAATCGAGAAGAGCTCCGTATTGCTCCATGGTTTCACCGGAAAAGGTTCCGTAAATAACGGTGTCACCGACCAGGCTGCAGTCAACCGCATCCCAGTCCCACTGCACAGGAACCGGCCGGTCTAGCTTTTTACTCCAAAAGCCATCGGGCCGATCTCCGTAAAAGACGTTTACTGATGAAAAGAAATCACGCCGCAGCGTCTCCGGCCGGTCCTTTATTACAGTGGTCTCAAGCGGTATCTGCTGGTGGGATCCGGCCGTATAACGGAGGATACGAAACGGTCCGTCCGACTCTGAAAAAGTGTAGTCGTGCCAGTTATCACGTGGGGTATCCCATCGAAGGCCGTCCGATGAAATGACAGAAACGGAAGAGATGACATTCCCTGCGTCCACATTGACTTTTACGAAATCGGAATTCGTGCCGCAGAATCCGCCGAGGTTTAAACCGATTGCCTGTAAAATAGCATCTTTGTGCATGCCGGTCATGACAATCCCGGTTTTAGAAACCCGTACCCGGGAACTTGGCGTTATGTCATACCAGTTCTCACCGCCATCCCTGCTTTCGTATAAGGTGAGCATGCGTTCCGGCAGTGCGAAGGGTTCCCCGTTCATTATAAAGTCGAGATACAGGATATCGGAATTGTTTCGCGGCTGAAAAGAGAGTATGCCTCCCATTTCAATCTTCAGCGTAAAGGAAGGGGAAGGAACCTGTTCCCAGTCAAGCGGGTAAGGAAAATCATCCGTATCCAAGCTGCCTGTGACCAGATAACTTCCGGGCCTGCTGAAATCCACATCTGAAAGATCCCACTTAACGTTCAGAGTAAAATAATCATCTATGTGCCCGTCCGGTCCGTCCAGATACAGGTCGACCGTCTCCGGCGGCCGATTATATTCGTCAAACTCATACCCAAATTCCAGTTCAAGGGGGCGATCCGCATAGTAAAAGTCATATCCGCAAAAGGAGTATTCCGCTTCATTGTTTTGGGCGGGGAGAAGGAGTGATGAAGGCGAGGCGGGCAGAAGTTCATCTTCCAAAACCTCGGTGTCTTCTTCATCATCAGCATCGTAGCTACCGCCGTTGTCTGTACTGCCACCGGTTCCCGCAGTGATGCTGCCTTCGCCGGATTCGTTTTTATCATGCTCCTGGCCGAAGCCGTCCTCCTCTCCGTTATCAGGTTCAGCCTCACTTGAACTGGCTGCCGTATCCGGCCGTTCGGTTATCCCGGCTGTGCCGGGTACGACTGCCATTGCCGTGAGGGGAGCGGTGAGCAAATTAAAAAGAAGCAGAGATATCGCCGCAGCGCTTATCAGCCTGTATTTTTTCATAGAATGCCACCTGTCATCGAACTGGTGAGATAACGTCCGTATTCCCTCTCAAAGATTTTTTCACCGGCTCTGCTTAGCGGAACCATTTCCCCTGTTTTCAGAAGTATATCATTGCCGCACCTTCTTGCAATGTAGTCCATATTTAACAGATA
>ENA-UONQ01002679-UONQ01002679.1-human-gut-metagenome-genome-assembly--contig:-CS26-NODE-2679-length-11560-cov-4.169926_pt1 | contig 11560 bp, 10 predicted proteins | sample MGYA00242460_ERZ724007 | MGnify/ENA metagenome assembly ERZ724007
AATTAAATAAGACTAATTCATTTAAAGTCAGAAAGGAATCCCATGCCCAGTATCCTCCTAGAAATCCAGGAAACCGTAATGAAATACGCCGATATCATGTCAAAGGTTGCGCAGGTAGAGGTAGAAGTAGTAGACGAGAATCTCTTTCGGGTAGCCGGAACAGGTATTTTTGAGCAGCATGTCAATGAAGATATGGCTCAGGAGGGGTATGTCTATGAGCATCTGCTTCGTACCGGCAATGTGGAAATTATATATAATCCGGGCAAAGAAAGACTTTGCCAGAAATGTCCTAAAATGGATATCTGCAATGAAGAGATAGAGATTTCAATGCCCATCCGGCTGGGAGGGGAGATTATCGGAGTTATTGGCCTGGTGGGGAGTACCCCGGAGCAGAAAGAGCGCGTCCTTTCGAATGAGAAGATGTATCTTGATTTGCTGGCACAGATTGCGGAGTTCATTGCGGTGAAAGCGGGAGAACTGACGGAATCTAAGAAGCGGGCGGTTCTGCTTGACGCTCTGGACTGCGTGATCAATCATGTGGAGAAGGGGATTTTAATTTTAGGCGGGGATAATGTAGTCACTATGGCAAACGAACCGGCTAAACGGCAGCTTTCAGTCGATATGCCGGAAGGGCAGATGGCAGTAGTTACACCGACGGGAGATAATTTCAGCCGCCAGAATGAGTACAAAATTCTGCTGAATGGTAAAGAGTATTTTGTCATGGGACATCTCTATGATTTGGACCAGGATCCGAGGCGTTACTCAAAAGTACTGATATTTGAGAGTACCAGAGAGATGCAGGAGCGCTTTTACGAGATAACGAATACGGTGAATCCGCTCAGCACCTTTAATATTATCGGAACCAGCCCTCAAACCCGGCAGATGCAGGAGGAGATTAAGAAGATTGCCAGGAGTACCTCGACGGTTCTGATTACAGGCGAGAGCGGAACAGGAAAAGAACTGGTGGCGACTGCCATCTGGAAGGCCAGCGACAGGAGAGATAACCGCTTTATTGCAATCAACTGCGGCGCGATACCGGAGCCTCTTCTGGAATCGGAGCTTTTCGGCTATGTCAAAGGGGCGTTTACCGGGGCGGATCCGAATGGCAGGATGGGTAAATTTGAACTGGCTAACAAAGGGGTTATCTTTTTGGATGAGATAGGGGATATGCCCCTGTATCTTCAGGTCAAGCTGCTGCGGGTGATTCAGGAGCGGAAAATAACCCGTATTGGTTCCAACCAGGTAATTCCGATTGATGTAAGAATTATCGCTGCGACGAACAAAGATTTGAAAGAGATGATGTACAATAATAAATTCAGGGAGGATTTATACTACCGTTTGAATGTTATCCCGCTGAAGATTGCACCGTTGAGGGAGCGCCGTGAGGATATCAGGGAGCTGGTATATTATTTTGCAAAGCGCTATGCCAGCCTTTTTGGCAACAATCTTCAGACGATTTCAGAAGAGACGATGGAACATCTTTATGAGTATCCGTGGTATGGCAATATCCGGGAACTGGAAAATACGGTTGAGTTTATGATTAATATGATGGAGGAGGACGGTGTTCTTAACATGAGAACCCTCCCGGCCAACATATCGGAGCCGCAGCCCGGTGTCGGGAAAACGGGTGAAAGCGGCACAGTAGTCACGGATATGGTGACACCTCTCAGGGAACTGGAACGCTCTGAGATAGCGAAGGCGATCCGCATTTACGGCAATGATACCGAAGGAAAAAAACAGGCGGCAAAGAAACTGGGAATTGGACTGGCAACTTTATACCGCAAAATGGAGGGTACAGATGATACGGCTGGCAAAAGATAAAGATTTAGATGCAATAATGAAAATCTACGAAACGGCCAGAAAATATATGGAGGAGACGGGAAACCCGTCTCAGTGGGGCAAGAACCACCCGCCCAGAGAGCTTCTGGAGGAGGATATTAAAAAGGAGCAGTTATATGTCTTTACGGCAGAAGACGGAATTTTGCATGGTGTGTTTGCATTTATAATCGGAGCGGATCCTATATATGCTTATATTGAGGATGGAAAGTGGCTGAATGATAAAGAGTATGGGACAATTCACCGGATTGCCGGTGACGGAGCAGTAAAAGGAGTTTTTGACAACTGCCTGGCATTTTGCCGGGATCAGATTTCCAATCTGAGGATTGATACACATCACGATAACTCCACAATGCAGCATTTGATTGGGAAGAACGGCTTCCGGCGGTGCGGTATTGTTTATATGGAGGATGGCAGTCCCAGAATTGCCTATCAGTATTGCTTGGAAGATAAATAATTTTCGGAAGATAAATAAATTACAGGAGATGTGCGATGCAGCTTGGGATTACGATACCATTGCAGAAGTACCTGAATCTGCCGAAGCAATCCTATGGAGAACCGGAGGACCTGTTTTTTTGCTGGGAAATCCACCGGATCCTTTATCAGCAGATGAACCGGGATATCTGTTCGCCGAGCGGATTTGACGTATACGGGGAACCGCAGGAATTTTTCAGGAAGGACATGGTTCGTATTGGAATTATTTCTCATTTTGATAAAAAGCAATTCTCGATTTGAGAATTTATTCTCATTATGAGAACTAAAATATGAATTATCAGGAATGGTTTTTCAAAAAAATTCCTGGGACAGGATTAAGAAACGCATTAAAATCTAAGCAGTGATTTTAATGCGTTTCTTTTTCTGAAAATATTCACAAAACTGGTTACGTATTTCACGGGTTTTGTGAGAGTGCTTTTGTGTATTGTTTACAAAAATAAAGTTTCATGTCGAAACAGCACCATTTTGGAGTTAAATTTGGCACGCTGTTTGCTTATTATAAAGGTGAATAAACCCAAAGGAGAGAATCACAATGAGAGAGGAATTTAAAGTTGTTCAGTATGAGCGCAAATCAGGCCCGAAGTATAACCTGGATTTCCTGAATCTTGAAAGTGCTAAAAAAGTACAAAGTTTTCATGCAAGCTTTCCAGTATATAAAGAGACTCCGCTAGTTGAGTTAAAACATACAGCAAAATCAATGGGACTTGGCAATATCTACATAAAAGATGAGTCCTACCGGTTTGGCCTGAATGCATTTAAGGTGCTGGGCGGAAGCTATGCAATTGGCAACTATCTTGCAAAGCGCCTGGGGAAAAGCATCACAGAGATGCCGTATGAGAAATTAGTTTCAGGAGAAATTAAACGGGAGCTTGGCGACATTACATTTGTCACTGCGACTGACGGCAACCACGGCCGGGGAGTTGCCTGGACAGCAAAACAGCTTCAGCAGAAATCGGTGGTATACATGCCGAAGGGCAGCGCCGAAGAACGCCTGATGAATATCAGGGCAGAGGGCGCAGATGCATCCATCACCGACCTCAACTATGATGAAGCCGTCAGGCTTGCCAACAGCCAGGCGGAACAGAAGGGCTGGGTGATGGTTCAGGATACTGCGTGGGAGGGATATGAGGATATTCCCGGTTGGATCATGCAGGGATACGGAACGATGGGATATGAAGCGTACATGCAGCTTCCTGAGAAGCCGACTCATATTTTCCTCCAGGCCGGAGTCGGTTCCATGGCCGGGGCAGTGGCCGGATTCTTCGCTTCCGTGTATGGCGAGGATCGCCCTATAATAACGATTGTAGAGCCTAATAAGGCAGACTGTATTTACAAGACGGCGGAGGCAGCCGACGGTAAACTTCATTTTGTAACCGGCGATATGGATACCATTATGGCGGGCCTGGCCTGTGGAGAACCATGCAGCATCGGGTGGAATGTTTTGAGGGACTATGCCGACAACTTCATTTCCTGCCCCGACTATGCGGCAGCCCAGGGAATGAGAGTGCTTGGAAATCCGGAGCCAGGAGATACAAAGGTGGTTTCCGGTGAAAGCGGGGCATCGGCATTTGGCTGTATTGCCGAGATTATGAGGGATAAAACGCTGGTGGAGCTTAAGAATAAATTGAAGCTGGATGAAAATTCCAAAGTGCTGTTTTTCAGTACGGAGGGAGACACAGACAAGGAAAATTATAAATCTATCGTTTGGGACGGAGCGTATCAGAGAAATTGACAAAGGTTTCAGTTAAGGAGGATGGGAAAATGGAAAAAGAGAGAGAAGAACAGGTGATTTCACTGTGTCAGAAGCTGATTCAGCAGAAAAGCTATTCCGGAGAGGAGAGCGGAGTGGTCGGCGTTCTTTCGGAAAACATGAAACAGATGGGCTTTGATGAGGTAACGGTTGATAAATACGGTAATATTATTGGCTGCATCAAAGGAAACAGACCGGGAAAAAAAGTTTTATTTGACGGACATATCGATACGGTTCCGGTAACAGAGGAAGCTGAGTGGCTTTATCCTCCCTTTGCGGCAGAAATCCATGACGGCAAAATCTACGGCAGAGGAACCAGCGATATGAAGGGAGCCGTAGCGGCAATGACCTGTGCGGCATCCAATTACGCAAAGGATACGGGAAAAGATTTTGCCGGTGAGATTTATGTGGCGGGCGTGGTGCATGAGGAATGTTTTGAAGGTGTTGCGGCAAGGGAAATCAGTAAGAATGTCCGGCCGGATTACGTGGTAATCGGAGAAGCTTCCCAGCTTAACTTGAAAATAGGACAGAGAGGAAGAGCCGAAATCGTAATTGAGACCTTTGGAAAACCGTGTCACTCTGCGAATCCGGAAAAAGGAATCAATGCCGTGTATAAGATGGCAAAAGTAATCGAGGCAATCCGTACCCTGGTTCCCACCTATCATCCCGTATTAGGTGACGGAATCCTGGAACTGACCGACATTAAATCAGCCCCTTATCCTGGAGCATCCGTTGTGCCGGAATACTGCCGGGCCACATATGACAGGCGTCTTCTGGTAGGAGAGACAAAGGAGAGCGTGCTGGAGCCGATTAACGGGCTACTGGAAAAACTGATGGCAGAAGATCCGGAGCTTAAGGTAAAGGCATCCTATGCGGTAGGCAGGGAGAGATGCCATACCGGCAATGAGATAGAAGGGGAGCGCTTCTTCCCGGGCTGGTTATATGACAAGGATGACGACTTTGTTCAGGCTGTTTATACAAAGCTGACGGAAAAAGGGTTTACTCCCGAAATTACCCAGTACAACTTCTGCACAAACGGCAGCCATTACGCAGGTGAAGCAAAAATCAAGACCTTCGGACTTGGGCCGTCCAGAGAAAACCTGGCCCACACGCTGAATGAGTATGTGGAAATCGAACAGTTGACAAAAGTAACAGAGTGCTACTATGGGGTTATGGAAGCGCTGTTAAAATAATTTGGACGGCGGCAGTTTAACCGCCGCTGAAAACTTAGAGGAGGTTTTTATATGTATGATTTAATTATCAAAAATGGGTATGTAGTTTCACCGTCTTCGACAGTAAAATGTGATATTGCCGTCAGCGGAAAAAAGATTGCCGGGTTAGGCACCTATAGCGGGTCCGAGGGAAAAAGAGTTATCGATGCGGAGGGAAAATATATTCTCCCGGGTGTTATCGAGGCTCATATGCACTGCCAGGCTCCGTTCCAGGGATGTCTGGGTGCCAACAGCTTTTACGAGCAGAGCGTCAGCGCAGCACACGGCGGAGTAACAATGTTTATGGATTTTGCCAATATGGGAAAAGGGGATTCCCCATTTACACAAGCGCTGGCAAGAGCAGAGGAGATGGAAGAATCGGCAATTGACTACAGCGTACACGGTAAATTTGTGGAGTCCACGCCGGAGGCGATTGCCGACATCGAAAAGATGGCTGAATACGGCATACCGACATTCAAAATGTTTATGACCTATAAAAAAGAAGGCGTAATGAGTGATGATGAGACGATGCTGAAAGTATTTGAAAAAGCAAAATCCGTCAACGGCCTTCCTATGGTTCACTGCGAGAGCAATGCAATTGCAGAGACGAATATTGAAAAGTGTATGGAAGAAAACGATCTGAGTTGGGTTAATTTTGCAAAATGCAAACCGGTGCTTTGCGAGGCGGAGGCATTTGCCAGGGCCGTTTATTTCCAGGAATATGTAGGAAATGCTTTGCTGGTTGTACATACGACAAACGGAGAGGCGTTAAATACGGCCAGACGGGCGCACGGAAAGGGACTACCCCTGTATGTGGAAACAGGACCTCACTACCTCACTTTATTTGATGATTTGTATAAAGGCGAGAACGGTCATCTGGCTATCTGTTCACCGCCGCTGCGGACGCCAAAGGAGGCGGAGGAATTATGGGAGGGCCTGAAGGACGGCACTATCCTGCTGACCGGTTCCGATGACTGCACATTTGACGTGGATGAAAAATCCCTGTTCCTCGAAAAGAATCCGGACGGAACCTGGAAGCAGGATTTCACCAAAGTGGTAAACGGAATGAGCGGCATTGAAATAAGACTCCCGCTGATGCTCTCCGAGGGTGTGTCAAAAGGGCGTATTTCCATAAACAAGGTATGTGAGCTTACAAGTACCAATATAGCAAAGATCTATGGCTGCTATCCTCAGAAAGGCGTGATAGCGCCAGGTTCCGATGCGGACATCGTTATAGTTGATATGGATAAAGAGGTTACGCTGTCAAAAGAGGTCCTGCATAATAACATCAGCTATTGCCTGCATGACGGATTCCAGGTTAAGGGCTATCCGGTGATGACGATTGCAAAGGGCGATGTAATTGTGGAAGACGGCGAATTCAAAGGGGAAAAAGGCAAAGGAGAATTTATCAAGAGAAAGATTAATCCGGATTATCTGGAGCGGTATGGGTTGAACTGATAGTTATTACACAAGACAAAGAGGTGGAGGTTATTTTATGCAGAATGAAAAGTCACTCAGTTTAAGGAGCCCGGAACTGCTCCCGACCAAGGACAGCGAACGGAATTTATCTCTGTGGGATTATACAATACTTTGGGCAGGCATGACCATCAATATCGTAGCATTCAGCCTGGGAGCCCAGTATTTTAACGGCGGCGACGGATTATCACCCTGGATGCTGGTACTTGTGGTATTTCTGGGCTACGGCCTTGTTACGTTCCTGACTGTTTTAGCCGGTGATATCGGAACTAAATACGGTGTTCCGTTCGCTGTATACAGCAGGGCGGCATTTGGATATAAAGGTTCCTTCTTTGCAGGACTTGTCCGCTGCGTTCCGTGCTTTTACTGGTTTGGATTCCAGACGTGGGTTGGAGCCAATGCGTTAAACATGATTATGGGAATTATGTTCCCGTCATTTAACAATGTAACATTGATGCTGATTCTGTTTGCTGCATTTCAGATTATTAACGCCCTGTTCGGAATGGAGGCAATGGCAAAATTTGACTGGATTGCGGTTCCGATGCTGGGAATTATGTTTGCGGCGATAGTAGTGACGGTGTGCAGTAAATATGGAGTGTCGATTCCCGATATCATGGGAGTGCAGGCGGCAGGTAATTATTCCATGGCATTTGCCATTTCCGGCATTGCAGGAGGATGGATTACGATGGCCCTGAACGGCCCGGATCTGGCAAGACAGATTAAACGAAGTGATAATTATAAAAATGAGGGCCTTGTAAAGCGTAATAAAAATGCAATCCTGGGACAGCTTGTGGGGCTGATGGCTGTAGGCATGATCGCTATGATGGTTGGTATGGGTGCCGGTATCTATACACATGAGTTGGATTTAAACAACGTAGTATACAGTTTATTCTCAAATAATATGGTAGTGCTTGTATTCTGCTTCATTGCGATTGCCTTTGCCCAGTGGTCGACGAACACGGCGGCAAACCTGATGCCTCCGGCTTATATCCTGTTAAATATTTTTCCTAAATGCAAGTTTTGGATGACGACAATCATTTCGGGTGTTATCGGACTTCTGATGATGCCGTGGAAACAGCAGGGAGGAGATTTCCTGGTAGTCATTCAGTCAAATTTCTCAACATTGTTAGGGCCAATCATCGGTATCATGCTGGCGGACTATTTCCTGGTGCGCAAATGCACGCTTAACGTGGATGATTTATATAATGTGGGAGGCCAGTATCAGTATACGCGCGGCTTTAATATGAGTTCAGTAGTCACTATGGTGGTTTCATTTGGACTGTCACTCCTGGCAGGCGATTATTCCTTCTTTGCGGGACTTGCTATCAGTGTTGTAATCTACGTAATTTTAATGAAAAACTTTACTCTGAAAAAATATGATCAAAAGCTGGGACAGGATATACCTTTCCGGGAATAATGGCGGCTAACGTGGAAAAACAGAGGTGATAACAGTGAAAAAATTAATTAAAAATGGTTTTATCGTTGACGGAAGCGGTAATCCGGGATATAAAGCTGATGTATTATTAAACGGCGGTATCATTGAGAAGATAGCGGAGACGATTGAAGAGGACGGAGCAGAAATCATTAATGCCGAAGGGCTTGTTGTAGCTCCCGGTTTCATCGATACGCACAGCCACAGTGACCTTCAGGTTCTGGTAGAGCCGGAGGTTGCCCCAAAGGTACTACAGGGAATCACAACCGAGATTCTCGGACAGGACGGTATCTCCATGGCGCCTCTTCCAAAAGAATATGTCAGCCCGTGGAGAAAGAATCTGGCAGGACTGGACGGTGACAGCGACCTGATTGACTGGAATTATGAGACCACTGAGAATTATCTTCAGATGATCGACGACGTAAAACCGGGACTGAATGAATGTTATCTCGTGCCGCACGGCAATATCAGAATGGAGGCGATGGGTCTCGAAAACCGTCTTCCAAACGATGAAGAGCTGGAGAGAATGTGTGCTGTCACAAGACGGGAGATGGAGGCCGGAGCCGTAGGATTATCAACGGGCCTGATTTATATGCCCTGTGCATATTCCGAGTCCAAGGAAATCATTGAGATGTGTAAGGTGGTGGCAGAGTACGACGGGCTTTTTGTCATCCACCAGAGAAGTGAGGCAGATACCATCCTCGATTCTATGGAAGAAGTTATTAAAATCGGCCGTGAGTCGGGCGTAAGGATTCACTACTCCCATTTCAAGGTATGCGGTAAAAAGAACTGGGATAAGGTTGATAAGGTTATCGAGCTTCTGGAAGAGGCTAAGAAGGAGGGCATCCGTGTTTCCTTCGACCAGTACCCATATGTGGCCGGAAGCACGATGCTGGGTGTAATCCTTCCTCCATGGGTGCATGACGGAGGCACAGATAAAGTGCTGGAGCGTCTGGCTGATCCGGAGCTGAGAAAAAAGATGGTTTATGATATCGAGCATGGTAATCCGGGATGGGACAACTTTGTGGAATTTGCCGGGCTTGACCAGATATTTGTGACAAGCGTGAAGACCGAAAAGAACCAGGACGCAATCGGGTTAAACCTCATTGAACTGGGTAAACTGCGAGGAAAAGATCCGTATGAGGCCACATTCGACCTTCTCTTTGAGGAGGAGAATGCGGTAGGCATGGTGGATTTCTACGGAACGGAGGAACACGTAATCCGTATCATGAAACGGCCGGAGATGAACGCATGTACCGACGGACTGCTGGGCGGCAAGCCGCATCCCCGCGTATACGGCGCATTTCCGAGAATTCTCGGAAAGTATGTAAGGGAAGAGAAGGCTCTGACACTGGAGGAAGCCGTTTACAAGATGACGAAGAAACCGGCTGTGACATTTAACATGACGGGCAGAGGCGAAGTGAAGGCAGGGTACTGCGCCGATCTGTGTATTTTCAATCCTGATACTGTCATTGATAAAGGAACCTTCGTGGATCCGGTTCAGTACCCGGAGGGAATTGAATATGTGATTATCGGCGGCGAGCTGACGGTTGAGAACGGAAAACACACCGGTAAGAGAAACGGAGCGGTACTTCGGAAAAAAGGAAAAGAGGTAATCAGATAAATGGCAAGAGAAATCATTTTTACAGAAAATGCGCCAAAGGCGGTTGGGCCTTATGTGCAGGCAGTGAGATCAAACGGGATGGTTTACGTGTCGGGGCAGCTTGGAATTGACACTGCCGCAGGCGGGCTGGCCGACGGAGTAGAGGCTCAGGCGCACTGCTCCATGAAGAACCTGGGAGCCATCCTCAGGCAGGCAGGAACAGACTATACAAAGATTGTTAAGACTACGATTTTCCTGACGGATATGAACGATTTTGCAGCGGTTAATAAGATTTATGAGTCTTATTTCGGGGGTGATTTTCCGGCAAGATCCTGTGTCCAGGTGGCGAAGCTGCCGCTTGGCGGTCTGGTAGAAGTCGAGTGCATTGCACAACTGTAATTATAATGAAAGGGCTCTGGGTTTTCAGGGCCCTTTTCCTTGACGCTGACCGGCTCGGCTGGCTTTGCTACTTTATATAACTGCCGATTATATCTTGACTTTCTTTATATTGTTTAAATCAAGCGTAACTGTTGCAGAATCAAATTTAATTTCATATAGCACTAGAGATTTTCCCACATGCTCTATGGTGTCTTTGTAATCTGGCACTTTTTTGATAAAGAAGTCTGCGAGGTCAAAAATTGTCCGCTCACTCTTTTGAGCAATACCCTTTGCTTTTATATGTTCATTCCCTGTATGTGGAATGGTGGTAAAAGCAACACTGGAATTTATTTTCATTTCCTTTACTTTATTGTTACCCTTAAATGTTGAGAAATATAAAATCTTACTCTGAGGGTCAAAATAAAAATTTACAATTCGCACATTCGGTACATTGTCTGCACTTGTGGCAAGGGCTATTTCTGTCTGCTGTTCCATTATCCTAAAAAATTCATCTCTTGTTCTCATTTCTGTTCGCCTCCATTGATTTATGATTTAGATATAGTATAATAGATAAAGGTGTCAAAATGTGACACCTTTTATAGAAATGGAGAAAACTAATGAAAAAATCTGAACGTCTTAATGATATGATGATGTTTTTGAACAATAAAAACTCTTTTAACATCAAGGATATTATGGAGAGATACCATATATCTCGAAGCTCTGCTATTAGAGATATAAAGTCGTTGGAAGAATTAGGTATGCCAATATACTCAAAGTCTGGTAGAAATGGCTCTTATAAAATATTGCCTAACCGGCTCTTATCTCCCATTGTGTTTACCATTGATGAAGTGTATTCACTTTATTTTGCCATGCTTACATTAAGCGCATATCAGTCCACGCCATTTCATCTAAGTGTAGAAAAGTTAAAACTAAAATTTGAGAAATGTCTATCAGAAGAACAAATTCACGCTTTGCATAAGATGGAGACTGTTTTCCGGCTAAACACTGTTGAGCACTCAAATTCAAGTACATGTCTAAAAGATATATTAAAAATGGCAATTAAAGAAAGTCCATGCATTATTGAATACAAAAAACAAGATATCCATGAATATACGGTACAATTTTTTGACATTTCTTCGGCGTTTGGACAATGGTACGGAACCGCCTATAATTTTGAAACCGAAAAAATCCAGGTTTTTAGATGTGACAGAATCCAATCTGTCAATGCTACTGCCCTATTTAAGGGTAAGCCAATAGAAGAGTTTAAGCGTCCGGCGGATAAGCTATATAAAGACGGCTCTGCTACTGAATTTCAAGTTACGGTTTCAGAGAAAGGAGTAGACTTATTTTACAAAGAGCATTATCCTTCCATGCAATTA
>ENA-UONQ01002680-UONQ01002680.1-human-gut-metagenome-genome-assembly--contig:-CS26-NODE-2680-length-11557-cov-4.170666_pt1 | contig 11557 bp, 7 predicted proteins | sample MGYA00242460_ERZ724007 | MGnify/ENA metagenome assembly ERZ724007
ACCCGGTGGATCAGGGCCCGCACCTGGTTGCCCCCCACCACGGAGTAGAGCATCACCCGCTCCTCACCGTCATAGAGGCCGGTGCCCTGGAACAGCGTGGCGCTGTGGTGGGTGTCCCGGATCTGCTGCCAGACCGCCTGGGCGGTCTCCCGACGGGTGACGATGAAGAGGGTGGCCCGCCGGCCGCTGGGGTCCAGCAGCTTGATCACCTGGGTGGAGGCAAACTGAAAGAGGATGGAATACAGGGCCTTGTCCCAGCCGAACAGAGCGCCTGAGACGGCCAGCATCACCACATTGCCCATAAATATATAATTCCAGGCATCCACATCGTACTGCTGGGAGAGGGCGATGGAGATGAAATCGGTGCCTCCGCTGGTGGCTCTCCCCCGGAGGCACAGGCTGATGGCAAAGCCGTTGATGAGGCCGCCGAAGATGCAGATGAGCAGCACATCGTCGGTAATGGGCATAGGGGGGATCAGATCGGTGAGCAGGCTGGTGCACAGGATGACCACGCAGGAGAACAGGGTGAACCGCTTGCCGATGAGTTTGAAGCTGATGACGGCGGGCACCGCGTTGAGCAGGAAGTTGATGGCGGAGAAGGGGACGGACAGGCCCCAGAACCGCAGCGCCACCCGCTGGATCAGCAGGGTCAGGCCGTTGAAGCCTCCCGGCACCAGGTCCCCGGCTTGGACAAAGCTCTTCAGGTTGACGGCCATGATGACAGAGGCCAGCACCATCAGGGCCAGCCGCCCCAGGTCGTCCAGGAGCTGGGATTTGGAGTAAGAGACAGTTTTTTTCATGGCGTGACCTCCTGCGTGTTTCCCGGGGAATGTGCTCCCATTGTATCCGCTCCCGGTCCCTTTGGCAAGGGGGAAGGGCGGAAAAGACCGGGAATGTGGGAAGTATCCGACATCCCCCTCCCCCGCAGAGAGGGAGCAGCCGCTCCGCATCCCCGGACGGGGAGATGTGGGGTGGAGGGAAATGTGGAAAAATCAGCAGGAGCGGTTCTCCTTGGCGGCGGCGATAAAGGCGCGGAACAGGGGGTGTGCCTTATTGGGCCGGGATTTCAGCTCCGGGTGGAACTGTACCCCCACGAACCAGGGGTGGCCGGGCAGCTCCACGATCTCCACCAGCCGCCCGTCGGGGGACAGGCCGGCCAGCTCCAGCCCCGCCTGGGTCAGGGCATCCCGGTATTCGTTGTTGAACTCGTAGCGGTGACGGTGCCGCTCGGAGATCTCCTCGGCTCCATAGGCCTGATAGGTGCGGGAGCCGCGGCTGACCACTTTGCAGGGGTAGGCCCCCAGGCGCATGGTACCGCCCTTGGCGGTGACCCCCCGCTGGTCGGGCATCAGGTCGATCACCGGATGGGTGGTGGCGGGGTCCAGTTCGCTGGAGTGGGCGTCGGCCCAGCCGCACACGTGACGGGCATACTCCACCACCGCCATCTGCATGCCCAGGCAGATGCCCAGGAAGGGGACCCGGCTCTCCCGGGCCCAGCGCACGGCGGCGATCTTCCCCTCAATGCCCCGGCTGCCGAAGCCTCCAGGGACCAGGACGCCGTCCGCCCCGTCCAGCAGTTCCGCCGCGTTCCCGTCGGTGACGGTCTCCGAGTCCACCCAGCGGATGTTCACCTTCACGTCGTTCTCGATGCCCCCGTGGGTCAGGGCCTCCGCCACCGACAGATAGGCGTCGTGGAGGGCCACATATTTGCCAACCAGGGCGATCTCCACACTGCCCTGTGGATGCTTGGCACGGTGGACCATGGTGGCCCACTCCGTCAGGTCGGGCATGTGGCAGATCAGCCCCAGCCGGCGGACCACCACGTCGGCCAGCCCCTCCCGTTCCAGCATCAGGGGGACCTCGTACAGCACCGGGGCGGTGAGGTTGGGGATGGCGTTCTCCACCGGGATGTTGCAGAACAGAGAGATCTTCTCCAAAATATCCCGGGGCACCGGCGCGTCGCTGCGGCAGATGATGACATCGGGCTGGATGCCCAGGGAGAGCAGCTCTTTGGCGGAGTGCTGGGTGGGCTTGCTCTTCAGCTCCCCGGTGCCGGGGATGGATACGATGAGGGAGACATGGAGAAACATGACGTTGTGGCGTCCCCGCTCGGCGGCTATCTGGCGGATGGACTCCAGGAAGGGCTGGGACTCGATATCGCCCACGGTGCCGCCGATCTCCACGATGGCCACGTCAGTGTCCGGGGTGTCCAGAGAGTAAATGTTCCGCTTGATCTCATTGGTGATGTGGGGGATGATCTGGACCGTGGCTCCCAGATAGTCCCCGGTCCGCTCCCGGTTGAGCACGTTCCAGTAGACCTTCCCCGAGGAGACGGAGGAGTGGACGGTGAGGTTTTCGTCGATAAAGCGCTCATAGTGGCCCAGGTCCAGGTCGGTCTCGGCCCCATCGTCGGTGACGAAGACCTCCCCGTGCTGGTAGGGGCTCATGGTGCCCGGGTCCACGTTCAGGTACGGGTCCAGCTTCTGGACCTTTACCCGCAGGCCCCGCTGCTTCAGTAGGCGGCCCAGAGAGGCCGCCGTGATGCCCTTGCCCAGGCCGGAAACCACGCCGCCGGTGACAAAAATGTACTTCACTGCCATGTTGATCCCTCCATCAAAGTTTGATCCTGTTGAAAAAAATACCGGTTTATTTTATGCTTGTCTGGGGTGCGAGTCAAGAAAAAAATCGGACAGATGGGCGAAAAATGGGTGCGGTCCACAGCCCCGGCGGGGGCGGCCTCTGTGCTCCAGTGGACACGGCGGGCTTTTTGTGGAAAACATCGGAACGCATCGTCCCGGACCTCCTCTCCTCCCCCATATCTCGGGGATCGTTTGGGCAAGATCAGAAAAATGATGCTCGGCAAAACAGATGTGACAAATGGGCGCTGCCGGGCGTTTTACAGGCAGAGAGAAAAACGAAGGGAAGGGGGACACCCATTGGATACGCGGGAGCTCTTTGAGCGGTATGGAGACGCGGTGTTCCGGCTGGCGTGGAGCTGCACGGGCTCCCGGCAGGACGCGGAGGACGTGACCCAGACCGTCTTTTTGAAGGTGCTGGAGCGCCGGCCGGACCTGGAGCCGGGAAAGGAGCGGGCCTGGCTGTTCCGGGTGGCGGTGAACGAGTGCCGCAGCCTCTGGCGGCGGCTGAAGCTGCGCCGGACCGAGCCGCTGGAGGAGGCGCTGGCGGTGGCCGCGCCCCAGGAGGAGCCGGTCCTGCGGCAGGTGATGGAGCTGAAGGCCGGGGAGCGGGAGATCCTCTATCTCATTTACTACGAGGGCTTCTCCACCCGGGAGACGGCGTCTCTGCTGGGGATCAGCCAGACGGCGGTCACCACCCGCCTCCAGCGGGCCAGAAAGAAGCTGAGGGAACGGCTGGAAGAGGAGGGGCGGCCATGAAACAGGAATATCATCGCGCCTTGGAGCAGATCTGCCTTTCCGAAGAGGCAAGGGCGCGGATCATCAGTGTGCTGGAACAGAAGGAGCGAGGGCTGAAACGGCCTAGGAGGAGAATAGGGAGGCTGATTCTAGTGTGTGCCGTGCTCATCCTGCTCCTTCTGGGGACAGGGGCCGCTGTCGTGTCGCGGGTCGGCGTGCTGGAGCTCTTTTTTCAGGGGGATACCAGCCAGCTGGAACCATTTGTTCAGACGGGGGCGAGTGCGCAGGATAAAAATTATCGTCTGACCCTAGACAGCAGCATCTGTGACGGTGATACCCTGTATGTGGTCATCACCGTGGAGGGGCTGCATGAGCAGGCGGTGGAAAATCTGAAGAACAATCAGATCGTTGCGGACTGCTATCGGGCGGCCTGGGGCCGAGAGATGCCGGAGAATCTGATGGAGCAGGGGCAGGGAGACATCTCCGTGTTTCAATTCCAGATGGAGGCCGGGAACCATATGTCCAGCTTCGGATTTGAAGAGTTGCCCGCCCCCTCGGAGACCAGCCGCTCCTGGCAGCTCCAGCTCACGCTGACCGGGCTGGAGCATCCTCAGACGGAGCCCATCGGCCTGCGCCTGGGATTCATGGAGGAGAGCTGTGTGCTCCAGATCCCCGTGGACCAGATGCCCCAGGTGGTCCGGGTCTCCATTGCGCGGGAGCTCTCTGTGGACTGGAATGGCGGAGAAGAGGTATTTGTGGACCATGTGGAGATTGGCCCCACACGGTTCACCTATGTAGGAAAATATCCGGATACTGCCTCCTCTCTAGCCCCCTTGGTGTTCTTCCGGATGAAAGACGGCCAGATCCTCACCAGAAAGCAGATGGGACTGGAGCTGGAGATGCGGGATATCCCGGGACCGGCAAATGTATTTGGAAAAGAGCTGGCAGAGATCGTTTATACCTCTCGGTCTGTGATGGACTTGACCGAAATTGCATCTGTGATTCTGGGGACAGCCGAGTTTTCTCTAAATGGAGAACCGCTTGGAGAGGTGCAGATGAAGGAACAGTTGTATCCCTTTTCCATCGAGGTGGGAGAGGGCGGCGCAGAGTACGCGGGCCCCTATGCCGCAAGCATGGAAGAGCTGTGCAAGAAATTGGGAGCTGAATATCAGTGGGATGAAATAAACAAAAGAGCGACTGGAGTGTACCAGGGAATTTCCCTCTCCCTGACGGCCGGAGAATCCCTTGCGCTGGTCAATGGGGAGAGAAAGGAAATAGAGACACGGGTACGGGGAAAAGATGGGGTATTCACACAAGTTCCCATGCCGGCGGTGGAATACCATGGTGGGATCTCCGCGGCCATCCTCTTTTTTGGGGAGGTCTGGGGCTTAGAATTTCAGGTCCTCGATGGGGAAATCATCGTTGCTCCCTAAAGGAGCCGAGACAGCCCAGAGGTCTGCGCATATAAGGACGGTCTCTGGCAGATAGTTTGTTCCATTCTTTTTCTCAAAAAAGGACAAGCGCCCCTGGGAGATCCTTCTCCCGGGGGCGCCTCTTTGCGCTTATCGGTGATAGAGCTTGTTGGTCTGATACTTGGGCTCGCAGGTGAGCTGGATGCCCAGCTTGCGGTAAGTCCCCTCGTCGGCGGGGGACAGGATGACGGAGCAGTGGGCCTGACAGCCCTGAAGATGGGCCAGGGCCTCCAGCGCCCGGGCGGCCTTGGGGTCCAGATTGGCGGAGGCGGCCAGGGCGATGAGCACCTCGTCGCTGTGCAGCCTGGGGTTGTTTGACCCCAGATACTGGACCTTGACAGTCTGGATGGGCTGGATGGCGGACTGGGCGATCAGATGCACGCCATGGCCCCCCAGCCCGGCCAGGGACTTCAGAGCGTTGAGCAGGGCGGCGGCGGAGCAGCCCATCAGCTCGGAGGTCTTGCCGGTGACCATCCTGCCGTCGGGCAGTTGGATGGCCATGGCAGGCTCGCCGGTCTCCTCCTCCAGCCGGTTGGCCTGGTCCACTACGGGGCGGATAGCGGGGGTGATGCCGGCCTGCTGCATCAACAGCTCCAGTTTATAGACCGGGTCGTCCCCTCCCCTGCCCTGCCGGCGGTCGGAGAGCACATCATAGTAGCGCCGGACGATCTCCTGACAGGCAGCCTCCCGGCAGGCACCGTCGTCGGTGATGCAGTTGCCCGCCATGTTCACTCCCATGTCGGTGGGGGACTGATAGGGGCAGCTGCCGGTGATCTTCTCAAAGGTAGCAGCCAGGACGGGAAAGACCTCCACGTCCCGGTTGTAGTTGACGGTGGTCTCGCCGTAGGCCTGGAGATGGAAGGGGTCGATCATGTTCACGTCGTCCAGGTCGGCGGTGGCTGCCTCGTAGGCCAGATTGACCGGGTGCTTCAGGGGCAGGTTCCAGATGGGGAAGGTCTCGAACTTGGCGTAGCCCGCCGTCACCCCCCGGCGGTAGTGGTGATAGAGCTGGCTGAGGCAGGTGGCCATCTTGCCGCTGCCGGGACCGGGTGCGGTGACCACCACCAGAGGGCGGGAGGTCTCGATATAGTCGTTCTTGCCGTACCCCTCATCGCTGACGATGTGGGCGATGTTGTGGGGGTAGCCCTGGATGGAGTAGTGGCGGTAGACCCGCACCCCCAGCTTCTCCAGCCGCAGGCGGAAGGAATCGGCGGCGGCCTGCCCGGTGTACTGGGTGACTACCACGCTGCCCACATACAGGCCCTTGGAGCGGAAAGCGTCGATGAGGCGAAGGACGTCGCTGTCATAGGTGATGCCCAGGTCGCCCCGCACCTTGTTCTTCTCGATGTCGCCGGCGTTAATGACGATGATGATCTCGGCCTTGTCCTTCAGCTGCTCCAGCATGCGGATCTTGCTGTCCGGCTGAAAGCCGGGCAGCACCCGGCTGGCATGGAAGTCGTCGAACAGCTTGCCGCCGAACTCCAGATACAGCTTACCGCCGAACTGGTCGATGCGGTCCCGGATGTGCTGGGACTGCATGGTCAAATATTTCTGATTGTCAAACCCTTCCCTGGCCACGACGGCCACTCCCCTCTCACAACACAATACCAATTTATTTTACAAAGGTTTAGGCGGCACGTCAAGGGAGAGGGTAAAGAAAATTGGAGAACTTTGACGGGCGGGACGGAAGATCTTGTCCGCTCCATGTGGATTCCAGGCAGAAGCTGTGGTACAATAGTCAGGCGGCCACAGGCCGGGAACAGGAGAGATGAACATGGAATGGGACGAGCTGATCCGCATCTGGATCATTGTCTGTCCGCTGGTCTTTCTGGGCGGACTGATCGACGCGGTGGCCGGCGGCGGGGGGCTGATCACCCTGCCCGCCTATCTGCTGGCAGGACTGCCCCCGCACCTGGCCTCCGGCACCAACAAGTGTGGCAACTTCTTCGGCACACTGATAGCCACCGGGCGTTTTCTGAAGCGGGGGGACGTGCATCTGCCCTCCGCCCTGGCCGGGGGCGCCGGGGCGCTGGTGGGTGCTTGGCTGGGGGCGCGTTTGAACATGATCATGCCGGAGCAGGCCCTCTACTACCTGATGCTGGCTGTAGTGCCGGTGATGGCGGTCTTCCTGCTGTTTAAACGGGACTTCGGGACGGAGGACCGGTCCGGGGAGCTGGGAGTGGGGAAGCTTGTGCCTCTCTCTCTGGCCATCGGGCTGGTGATCGGGTGCTACGATGGATTTTTTGGTCCGGGGGCTGGGACCTTTCTCACCCTGGCCTTTACCGGCCTGTGCCGGTTCGACCTGCTTACCGCTGCGGGCAATACCAAGGTGGCCAACGCCACCTCCAACCTGGCCAGCCTGGTGACCTTCGCCCTGGGGGGGAAGGTGCTGTGGGCGGTGGGCATCCCCGCCGCCCTGTTCGGCATTGCGGGGGGCTATGTGGGGGCCGGGCTGGCCCTGAAGGGCGGCGCAAAGGTGATCCGCCCCATGTTCTTCGTGGTGCTCACCCTGCTGGTCGTCCGGCTGGTCTGGGACCTGCTGGCGTGATAAAAAACAGTGGAAAAAGAGAGGGAAGGGATATGAATCGCATCTCGCTGGTAGGCCGGCTGCGCACCCAGAAGCTGCTGGGGAGGACCGTCCTCATCCTGCTGGCCTTCTCCCTGCTCACGGTGGGGGGCTCCTACCTCTTTGTCCGGGGAGAGATGGTGTCCCGCTACCGGGAGCAGGGGATGGAGGGCACCATGTCCATGCTCCAGCGGACCAGCACCTCCCTGGACCGGACCATCCAGGCCCTGGAGCTTCAGATCCAGACCTTCTGGAAGGATGATGACGTCTCCAGCCTGCTGGTGGCACCGGAAAAGCCGGATTTCTCCAGGACCTCGGGGGCAGCCGCCCAGATCCAGGGGCTGCGGGAGGGGAACGAGCTGATCGAGCGGTGCTGGCTTTACCTCTATCAAAGTGGGCAGATCCTCACAGACCGGCAGCTGCTGCTGGAGGCGGGAGACCCCGAGCGGCCTGGGCAGCTGGAACGGTGGTCCGCGGCGGCGGAGAGCGGGACCCCCTCCCTGTGGTGTGAGGACGGAAAGATATATCTGCTGGTCGCCTTCCCACAGCCCAAAAAGCTGGTGCTGCTCATCGTCCAGCTCAGCGCCAGAGACCTGTTTGAACAGTTCCAGGAGGGCTGGAGCGGCCTGTCCGGAGACCCGGTGTACGTCTATGACGGGGCGGGAGAGCCCGTCTTTCCCAACCGGATGACCTACCCGGAGCGGGAGGAGCTGATGGTGACCGGGGAATCTCCCCGGGAAGGCGTGTACGCTTTGAGCGGACAGAGAGACACTGTAGTTTGTGTGGCTAGGTCCCAGACGGCCGGGTGGTACTGCCTGACCTATTGGAACAGCGGGGACTGGCTGCCCTCTCCCCAGGAGATCCTCACCGCCTTCCTCCCTGCGGCGGCGGTGCTGCTCCTGCTGATCCTGATCCTGTCCCTGGTGATCCTCCAGGTGATCTACCGGCCAATCCAGCGGATCGTGGAATCCATGCTCACAGGGCAGGAGACGGAGGCGGGCCAGGACGAGGCCGGGCTCATCAGCGCCGCCCTGGCCCGGGGACAGCGGGAGAACCAGCGGCTGACCGGACTGCTCTCCGATGTGCGCCCGGCGCTGGCCCAGCGGTTCTTCCAGTCCCTGCTGGAGGGGGGCCAGACGGAGCCGGAGGAGGTGTCCAGGATGCTGGCTGCTCTGGAGAGCCCCTTTCCCCTGGAGGGGACTTACCTGGTGCTGGCGGTGGAGGCGGTGCCGGAGAGGAGCCCCTCGGCGGTGGAGGGGGAGATCTACACCCGGAGCCTGTGGAGAAGCCTGAAGCGGTTTTGGGAGGGACGCTGCCTTGCCCAGATCCAGCCCGCCCCGGGCGGAGGGCTGTCGGCGGTGCTGTGCGCTTCCCCACCGGTCCCAGGCGGATTCGCCATCCCCCTGGAGGACTGCCGGCAGGCGCTGGAGCGGGAGACCCGGGACTTCCCATTCTCTGCCGCGGTGGGGGCCAGCCAGGCCAGAGGAAGCCTGCTGGAGCTCTCCGCCGCCTGGCAGGAGGCCAGACAGGACCTGAATTACCGGAAATATTGCTGCGGGGAGGCCGGGCAGCCCGGCCCCGGTCCGGTAGGTGCGGGCGTATATGATGCCCAGGTGCGGGAGATGCTCCAGAAGGCGCTGAGCGGAGAGCTGGAGGGGGCCAGGGCCCAGCTGGCGGACCTGCGTCAGGCAGTAGGACGCGCTCAGTCCCCGGTGCAGATGCGCTCTATGCTGCGGGGCTGCGTGCTGACCCAGGTGCTGAAGGTCCAGCGGGAACTGGGGGAGCGATACTCCGCCGCCTGCGCTGCGGACTCCCCAGACTTCTGGCAGGAGCAGGAGCGGCTGCTGGCTGAGCTGGACGAGTGGGGACACAACAGCCAGCGTGGCTATATGGACCGGGCCCGGGACTACATCGCCGCCCACTTCTCGGACAGCGGGCTGTCCCTCAACGAGGTGAGCGGCCACGTGGGGCTGAGTGTGTCCTATCTGTCCAGCCTGTTCAGCAAATACCAGCCGCCGGGCTTCTCCCACTACCTGCGGCAGTACCGGGTGGAGCAGGCCCGCCTGCTGCTGGAGTCCACCGACGCCAGTGTGACGGAGATCGGCTACCAGACGGGATTCAACTCCTCCAACAGCTTCATCCGGACCTTCAAGAGTCTGGTGGGCGAGACGCCGGGCAGGTATCGGGAGCGCTGTCAGGGCGGAAAATATGAAAACGGAAAGGATGATGATACATGAAAAAGGTGGACAGATGGGCGGCGCTGACAGCGGCGCTGCTGCTGACGGTCTCCCTGGCACCCGCCTCCCAGGCGGCGGAGGCGGGAGAGAAGATCGTGATCCTCCACACCAACGACGTCCACTGTGCCCTGGACGACGCCATCGGCTATGCCGGCCTGGCGGCCTATGCCGGGGCGCTGGAGGAGCAGTACGGGGCGGACCGGGTGACCCTGGTGGACGCGGGAGATGCCATCCAGGGCCAGGCGGTGGGCACCCTCTCCCAGGGGGAGTACATCATCTCCCTGATGAACGCGGCGGGCTATGACCTGGCGGTGCCGGGCAACCACGAGTTCGACTATGGGGTGGACCGGCTGATGGAGCTGGCGGCCGGGGCGGAGTTCCCCTATCTCAGCTGCAACTTCACCGGCCTGGCGGCGGGCGAACCGGTGTTCCAGCCCTATGCTCTCCTGGACTACGGGGACACCACCGTAGGCTATGTGGGGATCTGTACCCCGGAGAGCCTGACCAAGACCGACCCCACTTACTTCCGGGACGAGGCCGGGGAGGCGGTGTACGGCTTCCGGCAGGGAGGAGACGGACAGGAGCTGTATGACTGCGTCCAGGCCGCAGTGGACCAGGCCCGGGCCGAGGGCGCGGACTATGTGGTGGCGGTGGGCCATCTGGGTAATGAGGGCATCTCTGCCCAGTGGTCCTCCCAGGCTGTCATTGCCCACACCACCGGCATCGACGTGTCCCTAGACGGCCACTCCCATGAGCAGTATGAGCGGACACTGCCCAACCGGGAGGGGAAGGACGTGGTGCTGGCCCAGACGGGCACCGGCCTGACCGCCATCGGCCAGGTGATCTTGGACCCCGTCACCGGGGAGATCCAGGCGGAGCTGGTGGCCGGCTATGCCGGCAGGGACCCGGAAATGGAGGAGGAGATCGCCGCTGTCCAAGCCCAGTATGAGGAGCAGCTGAGCCAAGTGGTGGGCAGCACGGACGTGGCCCTGGTCACCACCGACCCGGCCACCGGGGAATACTGGGTTCGGAGCCGGGAGACCAACCTGGGGGACTTCTGCGCCGACGCCTACCGGGCGGTGATGGGGGCGGATATCGCCTTTGTCAACGGCGGCGGCATCCGGGCGGAGCTGGCGCCGGGGGAGGTCACTTATGGGGACATCCTGGACCTGCACCCCTATGGCAACGCCCTGTGCCTGGTGGAGGCCACCGGACAGCAGATCCTGGACGCCTTGGAGATGGGGGCACGGAAGTATCCCCAGACCAGCGGAGGTTTCCTCCAGGTGTCCGGCCTGACCTATACCATTGACGCCGCTGTCCCCTCCTCCGTAGTGGTGGACGAGAACGGGGCCTTCCAGTCTGTGGACGGCCCCCGCCGGGTGACCGGTGTGAAGGTGGGAGGGCAGCCGCTGGAGCTGGACCGGGTCTATACCCTGGCCTCCCACAACTATATGCTCAAAAGCGGCGGGGACGGCTACACCATGTTTCAGGGCTGCACCCTGCTGAAGGATGAGACGGTGCTGGACAATCAGGCACTGATCCGTTACCTGGGCCAGATCCTGGAGGGGGACCTGAGCGCCTACTCCGCTCCTGGGGGACAGGGCCGCATCCAGATCGCGGAGACGGCGGAGGAGACCGGCGGGGCACCTGCGGAGCCGGAAGAGCCCGCGGCCGGGGCGCGGATCTATGTGGTTCAGCCCGGGGACTGCCTGTGGACCATCGCCCGGCAGGAGCTGGGCGGCGGCCTGCGGTGGGTAGAGATCTATGACGCCAACCGGGACCAGATCCAGGACCCGGACCGCATCCAGGCGGGAATGGAGCTGGAGCTCCCCGCCTGAGGAGGAGCGGGGCGCGCCCCGCAGTTGTGAGATGGACCAGAGCGGCAGGAGGGCCGGAGCTCGTCACCAG
>ENA-UONQ01002681-UONQ01002681.1-human-gut-metagenome-genome-assembly--contig:-CS26-NODE-2681-length-11549-cov-6.840438_pt1 | contig 11549 bp, 10 predicted proteins | sample MGYA00242460_ERZ724007 | MGnify/ENA metagenome assembly ERZ724007
AAAGCAATACTACCGATACATTGCAGCGCAGTGACAACGGGGTAAGAAACATCAGGTTCTATTTTGAAATAAGTCAAGAGTATAGTTTGAACAGGTACAGCCGCGTAAATATGCCCTAAAATCATTGAAAATAAAGCAGTCCATTTCAATTTACTCCAAGTCACGAAAAAGCCTCCTTTTGCAAAATTAGGAATTTATTTATTCTGTGTATTTTATACCATAAAAGAAAACTTTTGTCAATGATTTTAAATAAAGTAAAAAACTTTTATTTAAATATTCCAAAAATCAATATAAACAAAATTGATTGAAGCTAAAAATTTGCCTTGAAAGCAGGGAACAAATGTGCTATTATGATGAAAAGAAATTCTTAGGGGGCGTTTTGAGTGCGCGTTGTGATCGCGATGGATTCGTTTAAAGGCAGTTTGTCTTCCATAGAGGCAGGCAAGGCCGTGGCAGAGGGCGTACGCCGCGCAGACGGCGCAGTCGAGTGCGTGGTGTGCCCTGTGGCGGACGGCGGCGAAGGCACGTCTGCAGCGCTCACAGAGGGCCTGCACGGCGAAACGGTGCGCGTGCGGGTCACGGGCCCGCTCGGCGAGAAGGTCACGGCGGAATACGGCGTCAAAGGCGACCTCGCCATATTGGAAATGGCACAGGCAGCGGGCCTGCCGCTCGTACCCCAAGATAAGCGGAACCCCATGAAAACCACCACCTACGGCGTGGGCGAAATGCTGCGCGATGCAATTAATCGCGGCTGCAAGCGGTTTATCCTCGGCATCGGCGGCAGCGCAACGAATGACGGCGGCGCAGGCATGCTGCAAGCCCTCGGGTTCGATCTTTTGGATAAAGACGGCAACCCCGTCCCGTTCGGCGCAGAGGGGCTGCGCGTGCTCGCGAAAATCGAGAACAAAAATGCCCTGCCTGCGCTCAAAAACTGCGTCATCCGCGCGGCGTGCGACGTCACAAACCCGCTGTGCGGCGAAAACGGGTGCAGTGCCGTCTTTGGTCCGCAAAAGGGTGCTACGCCCGAAATGATTTGCGAAATGGACGGCTATATGCGAAATTACGCCGCATTGACGAAAGAACTGTATCCCGAAAGCAATCTTGATACCCCCGGCACAGGCGCGGCGGGCGGCCTAGGCTTCGCACTCGGCGTGTTCCTGCACGCAGAGCTTATGCCCGGCATTGAGATCGTCATGGAGGAAACGCGCTTAGAGGAAAAAATCAAAAATGCCGATTTCGTCGTGACGGGTGAGGGCAGACTGGACGCCCAAACCGCCATGGGCAAAGCGCCCGTAGGCGTGGCGAAGCTTGCTAAGAAGTATCACAAGCCCGTCATCGCGTTTGCGGGCGGTATTGAAAAGGGCGCGGAAGCGTGCAACAAAGCCGGCATCACAGCGTTTTTCCCCGCCGTGCGCGGCGTGACGACATTAGACGAAGCCATGCGCCCCGAAACCGCGGCGGAAAACCTCGCCGAAAGCGCAGAGCAGGTCTTTCGGCTTCTTACCCTGCGATAAGGAGGTACGGTATGCACGATATTTGGAACCCGTGGCACGGGTGCGTGAAGTGCAGCGAGGGCTGCGCACACTGCTATATGTATTTTCTAGACAGTCAGCGCGGGCATAACGGCGCGGAAATTTACCGCACAAAAACGGGCTTTCACTATCCTTTGAGCCGCGACCGCGCAGGCAACTACAAAGTAAAAAGCGGCGAGCAGCTGCGCGTGTGCATGACGTCCGATTTCTTTTTGGAGCAGGCCGATCCGTGGCGGCGTGAAGCATGGGAGATCATGGATCAGCGGCGGGACATCTCGTTTTTCCTGCTCACAAAGCGCCCGGAGCGCGTAGAAAAATGTTTGCCGTATAACTGGGGCGACGGTTGGGAGCACATCTTTTTCAACGTCACATGCGAAAATCAGCGCCGCGCGGACGAGCGCATCCCCATTCTGCACAGCCTGCCGTTTAAGCACAAGGGCATCATGACAGCGCCCTTGCTCGGCCCCATAGAGATTGAAAAATACCTCGCGATGGGGCAGATTGAGCAGGTTATCTGCGGCGGCGAAAACTACGACGGCGCGCGTCCGTGCGATTACGACTGGGTGCGCTCGCTGCACAGGCAGTGTGCAAACCAAAACGTCACGTTCTGCTTTATCGAGACGGGCACAAACTTCATCAAGGACGGTCGGCGGTACTTCCTGCCGAATAAGCGCGTGCAAAGCGAAATGGCGTATAAATCCGGCATATCGTATCAGGGCAAGCCGATGAAATTCAAGCTTGAAGACGATTACGGCCTGTTCGACGCCGGGCGAAAACACGAAAAATACTTCGGCCCCCAGTGCGAAAAATGCGGCAGCCGCATGATCTGCAACGGCTGCGCAAGGTGCGGTAAATGCACTGTGCTGGAGGGGAAATGAAAATAGACCGCTGTATGTGCGTAATGCAAATCATACAGCGGTCTTTTAATTTTCTAAAAAGCTATCGCTTTTTCGAGGTCCCCTCTTAATAGGGTTCCCCGATTTCAAATGTCCACCGGACATTTGAAACTCCTCTCCTGATTTTTGGTAGGCAAAAGAGTTTCGTCGTCTGCGGACGACGACCAAAGGTTTCACTTTTGGAAACGGACAAGCTTTTGAAAAAGTTTGAGCAAAACTTTTAACCCACGTTGACGGTCACTTTGTTCTTTCCGTCTTCTTCCGTCCCGTAAAAATCGAAACGCCGAAGATGACGAAAAGCAGCAGCACCGCAAAGCACATCCAGCTCACAAACACCGCCGTGCTCTTGCCGCTGAACATATCGTAGTAGCCCTTCAGGTAAATGATGACCACAATCAGAGGCAGAATGTACTGCATGTAAAGGCGGATCCAGTGCGGGAACTTAATGCCCTCGCCTTTGTTCGCTTCCTTGAGGAAATTCTCAAAGCCCCAACCGTTTTTGCGCACGCAGAACAGTACGAACACAAGGCTGCCCAGCGGCAGCAGATTGGAAGAAACAAGGAAGTCTTCCATATCCATAATGTTGCTGCCCTCACCCAGCGGCTGAATGCCGGAAAGCACATTAAAGCCGAGAATCGCCGGCAGGGAAAGCACCGTGATCAGCACAAAGTTCACGCCCACAGCCTTTTTGCGGCTCCAACCGCCGATATCCATGAAGAATGCGAGAATCTCCTCGAACACCGCAATGATGGTCGAAAGTGCCGCAAACGACATGAAGATGAAGAACAGCGTGCCCCAAATTCTGCCGCCCGCCATGTTATTGAAGAGCGTCGGCAGCGTGATGAACAGCAGCGACGGACCCGAGCCCGGCTCTACCCCGTAGGCAAAGCACACCGGGATAATGATGAAACCCGCCATCAGCGCAACAAACGTGTCCAGCAGCACAATGTTCACCGCTTCGCCCGTAATGCGATTTTTGCGGTCCAGATAGCTGCCGAAGATCTCCATGGAGCCGATGCCGATGGAAAGCGTGAAGAACGCCTGCGACATCGCCGCAAACACCGCGTTGCCGAAGCCTTTCTTTGCCACTTCACCAAAGTCCGGCACAAGGTAGAACTTGATGCCTGCCGCGGCATTCGGCAAAAATGCGGAGTTCACAGCCAGCGCAATCATCAAAAGCAAAAGGGCAATCATCATGACTTTCGTCACTTTCTCAATGCCCTTTTGCAGGCCAAAGCCGCATGCACCGAACGAAATAACAATGGCGACAATCGCCCAGAACGTCAGCGTGCCCGGATTTGTCAGCATATCGCCAAACACGCCCTCTACCGCCTTGCCGTCCAAGCCGACAAACGTACCGGTTGCCTCCATAAATGCGTATTTCAGCATCCAGCCGCCCACCATGGTGTAGAACATCATCAGCAAAAAGCTGCCGAGAATGCTGATCCACTTCATGCGGTGCCATTTCGTGCCCTTCGGTTCCAGTGTATCGAGCGCCTTGCCCATGCCCATGCGGCTGCCGCGGCCCACGGTGAATTCGCACACCATAATGGGCAGACCCAGCGCCACAAGGAACACAAGATACATCAGGATGAATGCCGCGCCGCCGTATATGCCGGTAATGTACGGGAATTTCCACACATTGCCGATACCGATGGCGCACCCGGCCGAAACTAAAATAAATCCCAACCGAGAACCGAATTTTTCTCTTTCTTTCATACGTTTTCCTCCCAAATTTTTTTCCCCTGTATATTTTAAAGAACGCATATTTGCGTTCTAATCGGGCGAGGTTATGTGCGGAAAGCGTTTCTTTGCCGCACAACTTCATAGAACATCACGGTCGCCGCAATATTCCTCACTGCATGTTTTTCAGCATGGCGACCGCATCCCGCACGTATTCCGAGAGCGTCTTGTCCTGTACGCCCACTACGCTTACGGAGCAGCGGTTGACGGGAATCAGAATTTTCTTAGTAACGCATTCGGAAACGGCCGCCGCCATTTTCGGCGTGATCTCGCCCCAAAGCGCGTTTGCTAAGATAATGCCGATGGGTCCCACGATGACGTCTGCCCACGTGCAGTTTACCACAACGGGGTTTTCGCCCGTGGCGGCAGCGTCCGCACCGGCGCGCAGCATGGCGCTTGTGGCAAGGCTGTTCGTGCCCACGGCAACGACTTCCGCGTCCGGCATGTTCTTTTTAATCTGGTCGGTCAGTGCCGCACCCATTTTGCCGCCCTGGCCGTCAATCACGAGTATTTTCATCAAAATCAACCCTCCGTAGGTTCGTTTGTGTCGCCGTCCAAAACGGCGGAAACGGGGAGCTCACCGTACATCAGCGATGTGCAGTTGATCTGCATATCGCCCACGGTGACGGGCTTGCCGTCCGAATACACCTCAAGCTTAGAAAGCGTCATGCCCGCAGCTTCATAAAATGCACGGAACGTCTTTGCAATGGCTTCCAGAGAAGACGTGGAGCTGGCGGAGTCTAAATATTCCTGCAAGGCGCCGGAAAACTGCAGACGCACCTCCAGCATTTCGCCGCTCTTCATCGTGGAGACAACCTCGCCGTCTTTAACGTAGTCGAGCGCGTCCAGCGTCACATCCTCCGGAAATGCGCCCTTTTCTGCCATTTTCTGCACGAGCACCGCACCGTCTGCGGGCAGGCTCTTGTAGCTGTACTGGTCAAGGCCGCTGTCGCTCGGCACAAAAATCGAAAGCGACATGTTCACGGCTTCGCGCGTGTCTTCGGAAGCGGTCGGCTCCGGAGTCAGCGTCACGTGGCTCACTTCGCTCTCTGCGGCGGACGAGACCGGCGTGTCGCTTTCTAAAATCACGTCCGGCGTGCGCACGTATTTCGTGCCGAACCACCCCGCGCGTACGGCGACAACGCACAATAAACAGATTACGATGACACCTACGGCCGCAAACGGCATGGCGCGGTCTACATTGCGCTTCAGACGCTTTGCGCGGCTGTTCGCGGTAAAATGCGGGTCTTTCGATTCATTTAAAACAGAATAATATACGCGGTGCAGAAGATCGTCCGGCGTTTCCAGGGTTTCTACCCATTCGCGCAGGTCGTCCTCGCTCATGTTCGCGGCTTTTTTGGCTTTTTCCAGCTGATTTTGCACGGCAGAAGCGGATTTTCCGGTCACGCGGCCGATAAAGCGCGTGTTGTCACCTGCACCGTAGTGCAGCGCCACCGCCGTCAGCAGCGTGTAATGCAGGCGTAAAATGTCGCAGAGCTCTTTCGGCGTTTCAAACGGCATGTCTTTTGAGCGCTGTGCAATCTGCTCGTCCGTCAGCTTTTTTCGAATTTTCTGTGCATAATAGTCCATGCAGGTCTTGTGCGTTGTGCGCAGCACCCAAAGGCGCTCCTCGCTTTCGCTTTTAAAGGTTTGCGTGTCTAAAAAGTATTGCATAAATACATCGGAAAGCAGCGTAAGCGTCTCTTTGCCGCTTTTTGTGTGCATATAACAGATGCGGAACGCGTCATCGCCAAAGCGCATCACAGCGCTTTGCAGGGCGGTTTCACTTCTTGTCTGTGGTTTTGCCATTTGCATCGTTTCCTTTCTCTGAGATGAGTTTGCGGCGGCGACGTTCTGTTTTCAGGTCGGAAACATCGCGGTTGATGCCGCTGTGCTGCAGCCACATGGCGATCTCGCCGCCGATGAGCAAAATAAACATGCAGGCGTACAGCCATACCATTAAAATGACCAAAGCGGCAAGGCTGCCGTAGATGGTGGCGTAGTTTGCGAAGTTCTCCACGAAAACGGAGAAGAAAAACGAGAATAAGACCCACCCGGCAGAAGCCAACGCTGCGCCGAAAAACGCGTTGCGCAGGGATACCTGCTTGCGCGGAATGGCAATGAACATCAACCAGAAGAAGAACAGCAGCAGGACATAGGACATGATGGGCTTAAAGCGGTTGATGAGCGTCGGGAACGCCGGCGGCATCACCGTGATGAGCCATTCATACAGCATGTCGCCGAAGACCATCAGACCCATGCTGACAAGCAGCGTCATGACGAACACGACCGTGTATAAAATGGCTAAAATACGCATAAAAATATAGTTGTGGTTTTTGGAAACGTCAAAAACGGAGTAAAGCCCCTTGATCAGCGCCACCATAGCCGTGGAAGCGGACCAAACGCAGGTGATAGCCGTCATGGAAATGAGCGTCTGCGGCGCGTGCACCTCTTGAAGTAAGTAACTGACAACTTCTTCCACCGGCGGCGGAAGCATTTGAACGAATGCCACGAGAAGCGAGGTGTCTTCAAACCGAATGACCTGCAAAAGGGCTAAGACCAGCATGAGGAACGGAATGAACGAAATGAGGATCCAGAACGAAACCTGCGCCGCGTAGGAGTCGATGGCGTCGTTATTCAGTTTTTCATAAAACCAGCCGAAGTGCTTTTTCAGCAGAATTTTCACGGCGCTTTCTCCCTTCTCACGCTTTCCTTACGTCTTATCGCGCAATTTGAGAACAGTATAACACAGAAATATAGAATTTTCCAGTGAAAAAGCACTTGACAAAAGAAAAAATGTGTATTATAATAAACTACGCTACATTATAGAGCAGATATGGCGGCATAGCTCAGTTGGCTAGAGCATTCGGTTCATACCCGAAGTGTCGATGGTTCGAATCCATTTGCCGCTACCATCTGGCCCGGTGGTCAAGCGGTTAAGACACCGCCCTTTCACGGCGGTAACACGAGTTCGATTCTCGTCCGGGTCACCAGAAAAAAGAGCCTTGTCAAAAAGACAAGGCTCTTTTTTCAACGAAATAAATTCCTTCGGAATTTGTGAAATTGCCCTTCGGGCAGTGAAATGTTGCTGCGCAACGTGAAATACCTGTGGTGTGTGAACCGCGCTGCAGCGCGTAGGGATTTATTTCATTTCAATTGATGCGTAGCATCAAATTTCACATTTCGCAGCGCGAAATATTTCACTTAAAAATGTCGAATCTTGTCAAATAAAACACGCCGTCTGCGAACCGAAAGCGGTTCGCGGACGGCGCTTTAAAATTTATTTATAAATTACACAAATAATCATTCAAAGTCGTGGGTATAAATTTCGCTGCCGTCGCCGTTCAAGTAGACGAGGCGGACGTGCACGCCGGAGAGACCTACTTCGCTTTCGAGCGTATCGGCGATATCCTCAAAGGTGGAAGCATTTTCTTCGCAGCCTTCTTTTAAAGCATCGAGCACGGACTGCTTTATGTCTTCGTCGGAGAGGTCGTATTCATCTGTGAACTGATATTCATAGACGAGCGCATTGCCGTCTGCGTAGACCTTGATCGTCATGCTGTCATCGGTCTGATTTTCAATTTCGGCATCGATGGACGCTTTTACGTCCGGATCGGCGAGATAATCGGCGAGGGAGGCAAACATGGCTTCCCCGGTGGAGGCCGAAGATTCGGGTTCGGAGGACGCAGTGCTGTCTTCGGAGGCGGTTTCGGAGGAAGAGGAGGACTCGGCGGAGGTGCTGCTTGTGTTCCCCCCTACGATGGTTTTGGCGGAGGTGCAGCCTGCAAGCGCAGAGAGCGTGAGCAGACCGGCGAGTGCCAATGCGCAGAGTTTTCTGAGTTTCATTTGAGTTTTACCCCTTTGTACTCTATAAAAATAGAGAAAATTTTGGCGGATTTTGTTGCCACCATGCACTCAATATAGCACATGGGTTTACAAAAATCAAGAAGCATACGGCGAATTAAAAATTTGGAGAGGAAAGGGAAAAAGCGGGACAAGGATTCCGGACGGCAAGGCGGTAAAATTCATATTTCTTGGAACAGGCATGACCGAAATCATGCCTGTTCCGCTTTTATCGGCTCATCTTTTTTGACCATCGACCGTTTTGTAAGCTTATTATGCCGTTCGGGCATAAAGGCTGTGTTAAGCAAGAGGACTTTTGGGCGATTGAAACAGCAAAAGACTGGCTTTTACAACGCGGTTGACAAAATGGATCATTTCCTCTTTGCTGTACTTGTCATAGCCCTCCACAACGACATGCATCAAACCGTTTGACAGATGGGTATACATCATCTCAAGCTCTGTTTCGTCGGCATGGGGCAGCTCTTTCCGCCAGTAAGCAATGCTTTCCTCCTTGGCCAAAGCAATCATCCGCATGAGGACCGTTGCGCTTGTATTCCCCAGAATCAAAACCCGGCAGGCGGCCTGATTCTGATCGACCATATCGTAAATGGCTTCAATCAGTGCCGTCACATCAAACAAATTGACATAGCGAAGGGATTTCTCAAAGGCATCGATGAGTTCATTCTCAATGCTCTCCATCAAGGCAAAGCAATCGCTGTAATGGGCATAGAAGGTGGCGCGGTTAAGCTGCGCCAGCGCACAAACCTCCTTCACCGTAATTCTGTTTACGGGTTTTTCCTTCAGCAGCTTCAGAAAAGACTGCTTGAGCACCATTTGCGTATAGCGTTTCCTTGCGTCCATTTTCTCCATATAGAGCCCCTCCCAAAAAAGTTTACAAAGAAAAGCAACACTTCAACAGACAATGTTGCTTTTCTTTCAGTCGTATGGCAAGTGCTGATTGTTTCCGTCTTTCCTCTCAAGTATACTGTACTTGTGAAAGATAATCAACACTTGTATGCTTATTTGAGAGGAGGCTTTTTGCATGTTTGATCAATATCTTGTTACAGGCGCTACCGGCTTCCTCGGTAGGGCTGTTGCGGAGGAGCTGGTACGCCGCAGAGCGCAAGTGCATGCGCTTGTGCTGCGTGATGACCCCTATATCCATTTGCTCCCCAAAGAAGTCCATACCGTCATCGGTGATGTGTGCGTGGAAAGCTCGTTGACAGACTTCTTTGCGGATGCCGACAGCCGTACCTGTGTGATTCACTGCGCCGGTATCGTCTCTGTCGCGTCCAGACCCGGTTCGAAGCTCTATCAGGTCAATGTGGGTGGGACATGGAGAGTTCTCCGGCAATGTATGGAGCATGATGTGGGCAAAATGGTCTATGTCAGCTCCGTCCATGCCATACCGGAAAAGTCAAAGGATTGCATCATTACGGAAGATTGCGAATTCTCTCCGGGGCTTGTGGACGGAGATTACGCCAAAAGCAAGGCAACTGCAACAGAGCTGGTTTTCGATGCGGCGGAGCGCGGGCTGAATGCCAGCATTGTCTTTCCCTCCGGCATCATCGGGCCGGGCGACATGCAGGGAGGGAGCTTCACCTCAATGGCGAAATCTTTTCTTCGCGGAAAGCTGCCCTTTGCCGTTCGCGGCGGATATGACTTCGTGGATGTACGGGATGTGGCAAAAGGCATTCTCGACTGTTCCGAGAACGGAGAACCCGGTAAGGGATACATTTTGTCCGGCCACTATGTTACCATTCGCAAGATGCTTCAGCTTGTGGGAAAGACCGCAAAGCGGAAGTATCGCCCCATCTGCCTGCCACTGGGGCTTGCAAAGCTGGCGGCTCCATACTATGAACATCGAAGCCTGAAGAAGCGAAAGCCGCTGTTTTTCACACCTTATTCCGTTGCCGTCCTTGCCTCAAACGGACAATTCAGCCATGCCGCAGCATCGGAATGCTTTGCATATCATCCGCGCCCGGTGAAGGATACTTTGCGGGACATGACAGCCTGGCTTTTGGAGCAGAGGAGAAAGGACGAAGTGTGACCTCACCTAAAAGCACCTTGGGCAGGCTGCGCATGCTATTGGCATGATCTGCGGTTCCGGTTGCTATCCGTATGTATCCTGTGATATAATTTGACCAAGAGAACGCGGAAAAGCCGTCCGACCCGCGCTTTCAGGAACAGCACCGAAATTCCGGCAGGGCAAGCGCCTGGCGGATACCCCTCTGCATTTGGAGCACCCGCAAAAAGGAAGTGAACGCTATGACCTGCGACGAGACTTTTTACCGCCGATATTTGAACGGCGACGATGCGGGGCTGGAGGCCCTGATGAAAAAATACGGCAATCCGCTAACCCTGTATATCGACGGGTATCTGCACGATGTCCACGAAGCAGAGGATTTGATGCTGGATGTTTTCGCCTATCTGTTCACGAAAAAGCCTCGCATCCGGGACGGTGGCTTCAAGGCATATCTGTATAAGACGGCGCGGAATATGGCGCTGCGCCATAAGAGCAAGCGAAAGTGTCTGTTCCGTTTGGATGAGCTGACCGATGAATCGGACGGGCAGCTGCTTGTGGAGGAGGTTATCCGAACGGAAGAACGAAACCGCATTCTGCACTTCTGCATGGGTGAAATGAACCCGGATTACCGGGAGGTTCTATATCTGACCTATTTTGAGGGTATGAGTTACGCACAGGCGGCGGAGGTTACGGGAAAAACGGTAAAGCAGATTACCAACATGGTGTATCGCGGAAAGGAAAGCCTGCGAAGGCTTCTGGAACGGGAGGGGATTACAAATGCGGAGTCATGAAGAACGCGTCGCGGAGGCAAAGCGGCGCATCGCCAAGATGGAGCGGGAGAAACGGCTGCGGCGCAATACGATTACCGCGGCTTCCGCTGTGGCGGCGTGCCTTGCGCTGATTGTGGGTGTGTCTTTCGTCATGCCTGATATTGCCGTAAAAATTCAAACCGGCGGCTATGCGGGCTTTGAAACGGCGGCAAGCATCTTTCACGGCGGCGCGGCCTTGGGATACATCGTCATCGGGCTTCTGGCGTTTCTTCTGGGCGCGTGCGTGACTGTTTTGTGCTTCCGGCTGCGGCAAATGAATCGGGACGACACACAGGATAAGGAAAGCGAGGAACGGCATGGAGCTGATTGAGAACCTGCTGCAGCTGCTGGTCACGTTCGTCGGCGCGCTGCTTTCGGGCATATCCTACCGGAAAAGCCGCAGGCAGGCGTATTTTCTGCTGCTGTGCTTCTACGGCTGCTTTGCCCTCGGCGCGCTCTACTGGACGCTGTATCTGCTGCTGTTCGATACCACGCCGAAGGTGTTTTATGTGTCGGAGTTCGGCTGGGTGGCCAGTGTGATTTTTCTGCGGATATTGCAGGCCACGCTGGCAGGCGCAGATGAGCACAGCTTCCGCTGTCGCAGAGCATGGCTTGCGCCTGCGTTCGGCGTGCCGTTGCTGGCGTTCTACTGCACCTTCGGGGACATTCTCTCCAACCTGATCTGGTGCGGCATGATGAT
>ENA-UONQ01002683-UONQ01002683.1-human-gut-metagenome-genome-assembly--contig:-CS26-NODE-2683-length-11542-cov-4.088883_pt1 | contig 11542 bp, 8 predicted proteins | sample MGYA00242460_ERZ724007 | MGnify/ENA metagenome assembly ERZ724007
TCCGGTGTATCGGGAAATGACGCTTCTCATTGACTACGGACACAATGCGATGAGCCTCGAAAGCCTGTTAAAGTCACTGCGGAAATACCATCCGAAGCGCCTGATCTGTCTCTTCGGCTGCGGCGGAAACCGCGCGCGGGACCGGAGATTCCAGATGGGAGAGGTGTCGGGGCGTCTGGCGGATCTGACCGTCATCACCTCGGACAATCCGCGGGATGAGGAACCACAGGCGATTCTGGACGATATCCGGACGGGAATCGGGAAAACAGAAGGCGCTTTCGTTGAGATTGCAGACCGTAAGGAGGCGATCCGGTATGTGATCGAAAACCGGCAGCCGGGCGATCTCGTGGTGCTCGCGGGAAAAGGCCACGAAACGTATCAGATCCGGAAGGGAAAACGGTACGAAATGGATGAGCGCGTGCTGATCCGGGAAATACTGGAAGAAAGTAAGGGGAATGTATGAGCAGCGTTTACGCTGATGTAATCGTAGATATCACAAATGAAAAACTGGACCGGACCTTTCAGTACAAGGTTCCGCCGGAACTGACAGGGGAGATCGGTCCGGGAACGGCGGTACAGATTCCGTTTGGAAACGGAAACCGCACGATCACCGGCTATGTGCTTTCCGTCGGAAACGAGCCGAAATATCCGCAGGACCGGATGAAGGCCATCCTCGCGGTACAAAAGGATGCGGCGACTGTAGAGACGAAGCTCATCGCGCTCGCCGCGTGGATGCGTCATACGTACGGATCGACGATGATCCAGGCGTTAAAGACGGTGCTTCCGGTCAAAGTAAAGGCGCGCGGGAAAGAAACCCGCGAAATTGCGCTTCTTGCAGATCCCGCAGAGTGTGAGGAGCTGCTGGAAAACTACAGAAAGAAAAATTATAAAGCGAGAATCCGTCTCTTAAACGCGCTGCTGGCCCAGCCGGTTCTTCCAGGGCCGGTTGTGAGCAAGGAACTGAAAATCACGGCAGATACGCTGCACGTGATGGAAGAGCAGGGCGTGTTGGAAATCCGCCGTACGAGCACCTGGAGAAATCCGGTATCTGATGCGGCAGGAAGAACAACTGCGGGAAAACCAAACGAACAGCAGCAGGCCGTGGTGGACGGCATTCGAAAGGAATGGGAAGGGCAGAACCGCCCCTGCCTGATCCGCGGTGTGACGGGAAGCGGCAAAACGCTCGTCTATATGGAGCTGATGGAGCGAGTGCTGAAGGAAGGAAAACAGGTGATCGTGCTGATCCCGGAGATTGCGCTGACGTATCAGAACGTGGAGCGGTTCTGCGCACGGTTTGGAACAAGGGTCACGGTGGTCAACTCGCGGATGACACCGTCCGAGCGCGCCGACCAGATGGAGCGCGCGCGGCGCGGGGAGGTCAGTATGCGGCTCGGTCCGCGTTCCGCACTCTTTGCACCGTTTCCGGATCTTGGGCTGAGCGTAATCGATGAGGAGCATGAAACCTCCTATAAAAGTGAAGTGACGCCGCGCTACCATGCAAGGGAGACCGCCGTGCGCCGCGCCGGGCTGGAGCATGCCCATGTGGTGATGGGTTCGGCAACGCCGTCGGTGGATGCTTCTTACGCCTGCGAGACGGGAGCGTACGCGCTGTTCCGGATGGATGCGCGGTACGGAAATGCAGCACTTCCGTCCGTATGGATCGCGGATATGCGGGAAGAATTACAGATGGGAAACCGTTCGATTCTGTCCGGAAAACTGCGGGAAGAGATCGAAAAACGGCTTGAAAAAAAGGAACAGGTTGTACTGTTTCTGAACCGCAGAGGCTATGCGGGCTTCGTCTCGTGCCGTGCATGCGGCTATGTGATGAAATGCCCGCACTGCGATGTATCACTGACAGCACACAATAACGGAAAGCTCGTCTGCCATTACTGCGGTTATGAAACACCGCAGGTACATGCGTGCCCGTCGTGCGGTTCCCCGTACATCGGCGGCTTCCGTGCCGGCACACAGCAGATCGAGCAGAACGTGAAAAAGCTGTTTCCAAAGGCACGCGTTCTTAGGATGGATGGCGACACGACAAAAACGAAAAACAGTTATGAAGAAATCCTGTCCGCATTTGCGGCGGGGAAGGCCGATATCCTGATTGGAACCCAGATGATCGTAAAAGGCCACGATTTCCCGAATGTCACGCTGGTGGGAGCGCTGGCGGCGGATCTCTCCCTGAATGCAGTCGATTACCGTGCCGGGGAGCGTACGTTCCAGCTGCTGACGCAGGCAGTCGGCCGCGCCGGAAGAGGCGAAAAGCCGGGAATGGCAGTCATTCAGACGTACCATCCCGAACATTACAGCATTCAGACGGCGGCAGAGCAGGATTACGGGACATTTTACGAGAAAGAAATGGACTACCGCCGTCTGATGGGATATCCCCCGGCGGCGGAGCTTCTGGCGATCCACGGAGCCGGGGAGGATGAAGCGCATCTGACGCAGGCGATGGAATACATTCGCAGATATCTCATCCGCATCCGGGGAAACCGCGAAGTCCAGATCATCGGCCCGGCAAGTGAGGCAGTGTCGAAAATCAATGACCTGTACCGCATGGCCGTGTATGTACGCGCGCCGCAGGAAGAGGTGCTGGCAGAGCTGCGGGAAAAACTGGAGCGGTATATCGAGATTAACAAAGGTTTCCGTACCGTTTATTTACAGTTTGACTTCAGCAGAAAGTATTAGTTTTTTCATACTATTTACACATAGATTATTTATAATAGAAGAGCAAAAGAAAGGAAAAGAATTATGGCAATCAGAGAAATCAGAGTCGTAGGCGACCGCGTATTAACGAAAAAATGCAGACCGGTGGAGAAGATGACACCAAGAATCAGCGAGCTGATCGACGACATGTTTGACACCATGTATGAGGCAAACGGTGTCGGCCTTGCCGCACCGCAGGTCGGCATCTTAAAAAGAATCGTAGTCATGGATGTGGATGGAACCCCACATCTTCTGATCAATCCGGAAATCCTGGAGACTTCCGGAAGCCAGACAGGAGCAGAAGGCTGCTTAAGCCTTCCGGGAAAATCCGGTACAGTAACCCGTCCGAATTACGTAAAGGTAAGAGCGCTGGACCGCGACATGCAGCCGTTTGAACTGGAGGGAACCGAACTTCTTGCCCGCTGCATCTGCCACGAGTGCGATCACCTCGATGGACATATGTATACAGAAAAAGTAGAAGGCGAACTCTGGGACAACACGTACGATGAGTATGAGGAGTACGAGGACGAAGAGTAAGTCTTAAAATAAAGGAGATGACTTCAGATGAAAGTGGTATTTATGGGAACCCCGGATTTCTCCGTGGGAACACTTGAGGCACTCGTGGAGGCCGGTTATGAGATCACAGGCGTTGTGACCCAGCCGGACAAACCGAAGGGCCGCGGAAAACAGATGATGCCGACACCAGTGAAAGAGGCAGCCGAAAAACACGGCCTTCCGGTCTATCAGCCGCGCCGCGTGCGGGATGCAGAGGCGATCGAGGAGATCCGGAAAATGGAGCCGGATGTGATCGTTGTCGTTGCATTCGGCCAGATTATTCCAAAAGAGATTTTGGACATGCCGAAATACGGATGCATCAACGTTCATGCATCCCTGCTTCCGGCTTACCGCGGAGCAGCGCCGATCCAGTGGGCTGTCATGAACGGCGATGAAGTGAGCGGCGTAACCATTATGAAGATGGATGAAGGCCTCGACACAGGCGATATGCTGACGAAAGTGGAAGTTCCGCTTGCAGCAGATGAGACCGGCGGCAGTCTCTTTGACAAGCTCGCCGCAGCCGGAGCAAAACTTCTGGTGGAGACACTTCCAAAACTTGAAAAAGGCGAAGTGACACCGGAAAAACAGCCGGAGATAAGCACTACAGAGTATGCGCGGATGATCAGAAAAGAAGACGGAAAGATCGACTGGACGAAGAGTGCCGTTGAGATCGAACGTCAGATCCGTGCGATGAGCCCGTGGCCGAGTGCTTTTACAAAAGTAAACGGAAAGAACCTGAAAATCTGGGATGCCAAAGTCATTGCCATGTTCGGCGGCGATCTGTTCTCGAAAATTCCGGGACAGAATCCGACGAAGAGTGCCGGAAAAGTCTGGGTGGCAGATGAGACAGGCCTCCATGTAAAGACGGGAGACGGCATTCTGGTGATCGAGGAGCTGCAGCTCGAAGGAAAGAAACGGATGAAAACCGCCGATTTCCTGCGCGGCTATGCGATCGAGCCGGGTACCAGACTTGGCGAATAAAAGAGAAAAAGCAACCTGAAGTTAAGGCGGGGAACTGCACAGCGGTGTGATGGCTGCTGTGCCTGAGAAAAAAGGAGAAAAACGATATGGGACTTTTTTATGACAGTACGTATCTGCTGGTGATTCTTGCCGCACTGATTTCCATGGCGGTATCCGCCCGCATGAACACGATTTTCAGCAAATATCAGACCGTCCGCTCGTACAGCGGCATGACGGGACGCGAGGCGGCGATGCGCATTCTGCATCAGGCCGGCATCTACGATGTGACCGTCCGCCACGTATCCGGTAAACTGACCGATCACTATGATCCGCGGACAAAAACCGTGAATTTATCGGATGCGGTTTACGATTCAACCTCGGTCGCAGCGATCGGCGTCGCAGCGCATGAGTGCGGCCATGCCGTACAGCACAATACGGATTACGTGCCGCTGAAAGTAAGAAGCGCCATTGTTCCGGCAGCGAATCTTGGATCCCAGCTTTTCTGGCCGCTGTTCCTGATCGGACTGATTTTCAGCCTTCCGATGCTGGTGAAAGCCGGTATCTGGCTGTTTGTGCTGGCACTGGCATTCCAGGTGGTAACACTTCCGGTCGAGTTCGATGCGTCGAGAAGAGCATTAAAAATGCTCAGTGAGGGCGGTATGGTGACAGAGACGGAACACGACGGAGTCAAGAAAGTACTCTGGGCTGCAGCCATGACATACGTGGCAGCGGTGATCGGTTCTCTGCTGCAGCTGCTCCGGCTGCTGATTTTATCCGGAGCATTTAGGAGAAATGATGACTGATACAATCAATACAAGAGAGCTGATTATGAACATTCTGCTTGAGATGGACAGGGAGAAAACGCCCTGCCATCTTGCTGTAAGGGACGCCCTCGATAAATACCAGTTCCTGCCGCGGCAGGACCGTGCGTTTATCAAGCGGGTCTGCGAGGGAACCGTGGAATACGGCATCCAGAATGACTACATCATCAATCAGTATTCCAAAATCAAGATCAACAAATGCAAGCCGGTGATTCGTGCGATCTTACGGATGTCGGTGTACCAGATCCGTTTTCTTGACGCAGTACCGGATTCGGCAGTCGTCAATGAGGCGGTGAAACTGGCGGAAAAGAAGCATTTTTACAACTTAAAGGGCTTTGTCAACGGCGTTCTGCGCACGATCGTGCGGGAGAAAGATCATCTGCCGATGCCGAAGGAGAACAATACTACGCAGTATCTTTCCGTGAAATACTCCATGCCGGAATTTCTGGTTGAGGAGTTCGTATCCCAGTACGGAAAAGAAACGGCAGAAACGATGATGGCGGATTTCCTGAAAGAAAAACAGGTGACGATCCGTATCAACCGCTGGAACAATACGATCGAGGAGACGAAGAAAAGCCTGGAAAGCCAGGGGGCAGAGCTGGAAAAAGCGCCGTATCTTGGCGAGGCGTTCTATTTGAAAAACTTTGAGACGATCGCATCACTGAATGCCTTCCAGGAAGGCCGGTTCCAGATTCAGGATGTGAGCTCCATGATGGCGGCGCATCTGGCGGATCCAAAGCCGGGTGACCAGGTGCTGGATCTCTGCGCGGCACCGGGCGGAAAGAGCCTCCATGCAGCAGATAAAATGAAAAATCAGGGATGCGTGGAAGCGCGTGATCTCACTGAATACAAGGTCGATCTGATCCGGGAAAATGTGCAGAGAGCAGGTGTTTCCTGCGTCGTGCCGAAGGTAAAAGATGCGGAATGGATCGATGCGGAATGGATCGGAAAAGCGGACGTTGTGATTGCGGACCTGCCGTGCACCGGATACGGCGTCATCGGCAGAAAGCCGGATATCAAATATTACGCTTCAAAAGAAAAAGAAGAGGAGCTGGTACGGATTCAGCGGGCAATCCTTGCAAATGCCGCATCGTACGTAAAGCCGGGCGGCACACTGCTGTACAGCACATGTACCGTCAACAGAAAAGAAAACAGCGAGAATGCCGCATGGTTTCTGGAACAGTTCCCGTTTGAAGCAGTCAGTCTGGATGAACTGCTGCCGGATGAGCTGAAAAGCGGAGAAACGGCCAAAGGACAGCTGCAGCTGATCCCGGGGGTACACAAGACAGACGGATTTTTCCTTGCAAAATTCCGGAAAACAGAGGAAGGACGGGCGTAACAGATGGATATTAAATCAATGACCTTAGACGAATTAAAGGACGCCTGCCAGCAGATGGGAGAAAAGCCGTTCCGCGCCAAACAGTTATACGACTGGATGCATCATCGTCTGGCGGGCAGCTACGATGAGATGACGAATCTCTCGCTTGCCTTCCGGGAAAAATTAAAGGAACAGTATCCGCTTACCTGTCTCGAAAAAGTGCAGGTGCAGGAGTCCAAAATCGACGGAACGAGAAAATACCTGTTCCGCCTTAGCGACGGCAACGTGATCGAGAGCGTCTGGATGAAGTACCACCACGGAAATTCCGTCTGCATCTCATCCCAGGTCGGCTGCCGGATGGGCTGCCGCTTCTGCGCGTCCACAATCGGCGGACTCGTGCGGTGCCTGACTCCGTCGGAGATGCTCGACCAGATTTACCGGATTTGGGAGGACACCGGGGAGCGGGTCTCCAATCTGGTTGTCATGGGAACGGGTGAGCCGATGGACAACTACGACAATCTGGTGCGCTTCGTGCGGCTGCTTTCGAGCCAGGAAGGACTCAACATCAGTCAGAGAAACATCACCGTTTCCACCTGCGGAATCGTGCCGAATATGTACAAATTGGCAGATGAGGGACTCCAGATCACCCTGGCACTTTCCCTTCATGCGCCGAACGATGAAAAGCGCCGCGAGCTGATGCCGATTGCCAATAAATATTCCATTGATGAAATTCTCGATGCATGCCGCAATTACTTTGCAAAAACAGGCCGTCGGATTACATTTGAGTACTCTCTCGTTGGCGGGAAAAATGACAGCGAAGCCGATGCAAAAGAGCTTTCTGCGCGGATTTCGGATATCAACTGTCATGTAAATCTGATCCCGGTCAACCCGATCAAAGAGCGCGATTACGTGAAATCAACGAAAAAAGTCGTAGAGAATTTCAAAAATAAACTTGAAAAATACGGAATTAATGTTACTATTAGAAGGGAAATGGGCGCCGATATTGACGGAGCCTGTGGACAGTTAAGAAAAAGTTTTATCGATAAATCAAACGAACAGCCGTAAAAAGCGGCTGTCAATACAGGAGAAAAAAGCATGAAGGTATTTTCTGCAACCGATATCGGACAGAAACGGACGATGAACCAGGATTTTGTGTTTGCCTCCGCCTCTCCGGTCGGAAACCTTCCGAACCTCTTTGTCGTTGCAGACGGCATGGGAGGCCATAACGCGGGCGATTTTGCTTCGCGTTACGGTGTTTCTGTACTGGTGGAATCTGTAAAAAGGGATACGAATTTCAACCCGGTGCGGATCATTCGGCATGGAATTGAAGCAGCAAACAGCCAGATTTTTGAGCAGGCAAAACGAGATATATCCATGGAAGGCATGGGTACGACGATGGTAGTAGCTACGGTTGTCGGCAACTATGCCTACGTTGCAAACGTAGGAGACAGCAGGCTGTATCTGGCAGCAGATGGCACGTTTGACCAGGTGACGCAGGACCATTCCCTGATCGCAGAGATGGTGCGCCTTGGAGAACTCACTCCCGAGCAGGCGCGGAATCACCCGGACAAAAACATTATTACCAGAGCAGTAGGCACACAGGATACCGTAAAGATTGATTTCTTTGACATTCAGCTTGAAGAGGGCAATCAATTGGTGATGTGCTCGGACGGCCTTTCCAACATGGTAACGGATGAGGAGATTTTCGAACTCATCTGCCGAGAAGAAGGTGAGGACAAGGCGAAACGTTTAAATGATAAAGCAAATGCAAATGGCGGCAGAGACAATATCGCAGTCATTGTCGTTGAACCATTTACAAACGAGGTGAAAGAATGTTAAAAGAGGGCGTTATTTTAGGAGAACGATATGAGATCATAAGCCGGATCGGTTCCGGCGGTATGGCTGATGTCTACAAAGCAAAAGACCACAAGCTGAACCGCATGGTGGCCGTCAAGGTTTTAAAACCGGAATTCCGGGAGGATAAAACCTTTATCCGCAAGTTCCGCACGGAGGCACAGGCCGCAGCAGGACTGTCCCAACCGAATATTGTAAACGTGTACGATGTCGGGGAGGACCGCGGCGTTTACTATATCGTCATGGAGCTTGTCGAGGGAATTACTCTGAAGGATTACATTGACCGCAAAGGAAAACTGAGCGTAAAAGAGGCAACCAGCATCGCCATTCAGGTTTCCCTTGGTCTTGAAGCAGCACACAACCGCAATATTGTACACCGCGATGTCAAACCGCAGAACATCATCATTTCCACAGACGGAAAAGTAAAACTTTCCGACTTTGGTATTGCAAAGGCAACTTCTTCCAATACGATCAGTTCGAACGTTATGGGAAGCGTACATTACAGCTCTCCGGAGCAGGTGCGCGGCGGATATTCGGACTATAAGAGTGATATCTATTCCCTTGGTATCACCATGTACGAGATGGTAACCGGAAGAGTGCCGTTTGACGGCGACACCACCGTTGCCATCGCAATCAAGCATCTGCAGGAGGAGATTGAATCTCCATCCAAATATACCCCGAACCTTCCGTTCGCACTGGAGCAGATTATCTTAAAATGTACCCAGAAGAGCCCGGACCGCCGTTACAATAACATGGCGGAGCTGATCGACGACTTGAAGCATTCGCTGATGGAGCCGCAGGGCAATTTCGTAAAAGTAACTCCGTTAAGTTCTCACGCCGAGACTGTTATGGTATCCGCAGAGGAGTTAAGCCAGATCCGTTCCGGCGCAGCAGCAAAGGCAAATGCGCAGACGGCAGAGGAGCCGGCCCGCAAGCGCTACAGCAAGATCGAGGATGAGGAAGAGGACGAAGATTACAGCTACGAGGACGAAGAAGACGAGGATGAGGACGAAGAAGAGGATGACCGCGATTCCTACGATGAGGATGACGACGATTCCTACTACGACGATGACGACGACGATGACAAAGCCGGAAACAAACTCGAAAAGATCATCACAATCGGCGGTTTTGCGATTGCAGCCATCATCATCTGCATGCTGATCTACTTTATTGCACAGGCAGCCGGCATTGTCGGCGGAAAAGGACCGACCGCAGCTTCTTCCAGTTCCGCATCATCTTCGAGCAGCACGGAAGTTGTTTCTTCCAGCAGCAAAGAAGAGGAAAAAGTAACCGTTCCGGATCTGACCAATAAAACCGAGGCAGATGCAACCGCACTGGCAAACAGCCTGAAGCTTGGTGTAGTCAACGGCGGAACCGAGGCATCGGATGTCATTGAAGCAGGAAAGATCTGCCGCCAGGATCTGACACCGGGAACGAAAGTCGATAAAAATGCAACGATTACGTATTATGTAAGCTCCGGAAAAGAAACCGTAACGATTCCGACCGGCATTGTGGGAACACAGAAAGACGCTGCAAGCGCTGCTCTGACCCAGCTTGGACTTCAGGTTTCTACCACAGAGGATTTCAGCGATACCGTTGCCGAAGGATACGTAATTTCCGTTGATCCGGCCGAAGGAAGCCAGGTTGCACCGGAATCCACCGTTACCCTCGTTGTCAGCAAGGGATCAAAGGACGCGGAAGAAATTGCAATCCGTGATGTAATTGGTCTGGATGAGGAAACTGCAAAATCAATCCTGAGCGATTTCAATATTATTGTAAAAACAGGAACCAGCAGCAAGGTGGCCGAGGGTGAAGTCATGGAGGTTGACCCAGCAGTCGGAACCAAAGTGAAGAAAGGTTCGGACGTTACGATTTATGTCAACAGCCCAAGTGCACAGCCAACGACGCCGGATGAGAATACACCGACCCCGACACCGGCCGAGCCGGGCGCAAATACCGCTACGGATGTTACCTGGTCCTGCAGCCAGACCTTAAGTGCGCCGGATCAGTATCAGGGTGGTATTGCAAAAATTGAGCTGATCCAGGATGATGGAAACGGAAACGAGACCTCCATCACCGTCATGGACGGACAGGCCATTACGAGCTGGCCGTATTCTGTCAACACCAACTGGAGTGCTTCATCGTCTGCTTCTTCTACCGGAAGAATCGTCTTCTATGAGATGGATTCGAGCGGAAGTTATCAGGCAATTGCACAGTACCCATCGGTTCCGTTGAGTGAAGGGTGAGTATGACAGGAAAGATTATGAAAGGAATTGCCGGATTCTACTACGTAGACGTAGAAGAATCCGGCATTTATGAGTGCAAAGCAAAAGGAATTTTCCGAAAGGAAGGCCAGAAACCGCTCGTCGGAGATCTTGTGGAAATCGAGATTCTGGATGAAGCGGAAAAAACAGGAAATATGACCCGGATTCTGCCGCGAAAAAATGAACTGATCCGTCCGGCAGTGGCCAATATCGATCAGGCGCTTGTGATTTTTGCGTTGGAAAATCCGACCCCGAACCTGACGCTTCTGGACCGTTTTCTTGTGATGATGGAACAGCAGAACGTTCCGACGGCAATCTGTTTCAATAAAAGAGATCTTGCGGGGGAAGATTACACAGACCATCTGCGAAGCGTCTATGAGAACTGCGGTTACCGTGTCTTTACGGTGAGTGCAGCGAAAGAGCAGGGCATGCAGGAAGTGGAAGCATACCTGAAAGGGAAAACAACGGTGGTAGCCGGTCCGTCCGGCGTCGGAAAATCTTCGATCACAAACCGGATGCAGAAAGAAATCCAGATGGAGACCGGAGAGATCAGCAAAAAGTTGAAAAAAGGAAAACACACGACGCGCCATTCCCAGATGATCCCGATCGACCATGAGACGTATCTGTGCGATACGCCGGGGTTCAGCTCGCTTTATACAACCGATATGGAAAAAGAGGAGCTGAAAAACTTTTTCCCGGAATTTCATCCGTACGAAGGAAAATGCCGTTTCCTCGGCTGTATCCACGGAAAAGAGCCGGGCTGTGCCGTCAAAGAGGCACTGGAACAGGGAATTATCAGCAAAGAAAGATTTGAAAACTATACCATGTTCTATGAAGAACTGAAAGAACAGGAAAAGAGGAGATACTAGCATGAGCCGAGTATATCAGTTGGCACCTTCTATTTTATCCGCAGACTTCAACCGTCTCGGAGAACAGATCCAAAGGGTAGAGAAAGCAGAGTGCCGGTGGCTTCATATCGATATTATGGATGGAATGTTTGTACCATCCATTTCGTTTGGAATGCCGGTGGTAAAGTCGATCCGAAAAGAAAGCAGTCTGTATTT
>ENA-UONQ01002685-UONQ01002685.1-human-gut-metagenome-genome-assembly--contig:-CS26-NODE-2685-length-11526-cov-20.504838_pt1 | contig 11526 bp, 9 predicted proteins | sample MGYA00242460_ERZ724007 | MGnify/ENA metagenome assembly ERZ724007
AGGAGCGGTTGTAGTGGACCAGCACGCCGTCCACCTTGTTGTCCCGGCAGATGCCCTCACGCCAATCCACGCCCTGCTCGATACACACGGAGTTGGGGGCCTTGTAATAGGCACGGGCCATCTCGTCCAGTCCGTTGTACACAAAGCCGAAAGCGGGAGCGTACACCACGGCGGTGACGTTGACGCCGTTGGCCTTCAGAGGCTTAAACAGGTTGGGCAGCTTGGGCCAGCAGGGGATGCCTTCGAACATGACGCGGTACTTCTCGGGGAAGGGCGTGGTGGAGGTGCCTTCCTTGATGGCCTTCTCCAGGTCCTTCTCCAGCAGCTCGAAGGCCTCGGCGGCCTGGGGCTTGGCACGGGCGGTCACGATGTCGGCCATGTGGTTGAACAGGTCGAAGCCGGAGTAGGGAGCGGGCTTGTACTGCAGGTAGTCACAGACGCGCAGCCAGGCACTGGCGGTGCGGTTGGCGTTGGCACAGGCCTGGTCGAACTTCTCCTGGTCGAACTTCTTGCCGGTCAGCTTCTCCAGCTCCTTGATGGCCTGGTCAAACTGGGCGCGGACATAGGCCACGTTGGTGTCGTGGACCTCCACAGTGTTGTTGTAGGGGATGTCGATCATGATCAGGGGGATGTTGCACATACGGGCGATGTTCTCATACCACTTGGTCATGCAGTTGCAGATGTTGTTGCAGCACAGCACGAAGTCGGGCTGGGGGATCCGCATCTGACGGTAGGGCTTGATGGCCTCCCGGCGGAAGTTCTTATAGGCGATCTCCTTCTCGGTGGTCTCGGGCAGAGCCTCGATCTCGAAGATGTCGTCCAGCACGGTATAGGGCACCTGGGTCTTGGGATCCTTCTTGGGCTTGCCGGTCTCAGGGTCGATGACCACGTTGCCGTTCTCGTCCTTCAGGGGCTTACCGCTGTTGGGGTTGATGATATACTCCAGGGTCTCGGGATCGAACTTGCGGGAAGCGCGCTTGCCGGCGGCATAGGCCAGGCTGATGCGGGCGTAGCCGCAGATGTCGTTGTCAAAGCCCAAGTCCTCGGCGGCCTGACACATGATCTCGCCGTCGCGGTTGGCGGCGATGCCGGCGGCCTGGTTCTCAGGGTACATCACGTCCAGATCAAAGGCGGCGGCCAGCTCGCAGGGGAACTTGGAGCTGGACCAGCCCACCAGCTTGCCCTCAGCATGGGCACGGCGGGCGTCGGCATGAACGTCGTCCACGACCTTGCGCAGAGCCTTTACGCCAGGACTTACTTCTTTAGCCATTGTAAATTCCTCCTAACCGAATTTTGTTGTGAGGTTGATTGGATCGTTTTCCACGCGGCCCCTCCCTGCGGAGGGACTGCACTGTGGATCGCTGTGAAACGGGATCTGTTACCCCTTCTGCTCCTTCAGATACTTCTGATAGGCAAACAGGGCGGCGCCCAGAGCGCCGTTATACTGGGTGAGGGGCGAGGTGTGGATGGTGTGCCCCAGCTGCTCCTGAAGGGCGTTGACAATGCCGATGTTCTGGGCAACGCCGCCGGTCATGACCACCTGGTCCCGCACGCCCACCCGGTGGGCCAGACCAGCCACCCGGTTGGCCACGGAGTGGTGGATGCCGTTGATGATGTCGCACTTGTTGGTCTCCATGGACAGCTGACTGATGACCTCGCTCTCGGCGAACACGGTGCAGGTGGAGCTGATGCCCACATACTTGGTGGACTGGGAGCCCAGGGTCCCCAGATCCTCTACCTTCACCTCCAGCACCCGGGCCATCACGTCCAGGAAGCGGCCGGTGCCGGCGGCACACTTGTCGTTCATCACAAAGTTAGTCATCACGCCGTTGTCGATCTGGAGCACCTTCACGTCCTGGCCACCAATGTCGATCACAGTGTGGACGTCTGGGAACAGGAACGTAGCGCCCTTGGCATGGCAGCTCAGCTCGCTCATCTGGTGGTCGGCGATATCCTCCAGGGAGTTCCGGCCATAGCCGGTGGCCAGGGTATAGGCCATGTCCGCCTCGGTCTTGCCGGCCTTTTCCAACACCTCAGCAATGGCCCGCTGAGGACCACTGGTGCCGGCGCCCACCGCGATCAGGGACTTAGCCACGATCTCCTTGCCATCTTTCAGCATCACACACTTGGAGGCGGTAGACCCGATATCAATTCCTAAGGTATAAATACTCATATCTGATGATTCTCCATGCTTTGAAATTTTGTTCGAGGAACCCTCCGCCCCAAAACCGCTATTCTCCGGGCGCGGGAGCAGTGCTCCCGCGCCCGCGTTGAATTCCTTACTTCTTCAGGCTGTCGTAGTCCTTGATGGTGCGGGGCAGCAACATCTGATGGAAGGGGCAGATGCTCTCGGGGTTCTGGTAGCAGGAATCGGTGAAGGCCACGATGTAGTTGCGCATCATAGGCATATCCACGATCTCGTCCACCAGGCCGGCCTGGGCGCAGTACAGGGGCTTGGACTTGACATCATAGTCATCGATCAGAGCGTTCATCTTGTCGATGGTGGGCTGCAGATCCTTGCCCGCCTTCTGATCCTTGGCCAGGCGGCCGGTGTACATGGCGTTGGCAGCGGTCTTGCCGTTCATCACGTTGATCTCAGTGGCGGCAGTGCCCAGAGAGAAGGCGTTGTTGTCGTTGCCCTGAGGGCCGCCCAGGACGTAGTGAGCAGCGGCGGTGCCGCGGCGCAGGGTGATCTCCATCATAGGCAGCTTGCTGTTCTGGATAGAGTAAATCAGGGACTGGCCCAGACCCAGCAGCTCAGCGACCTCGGCGTCATCGCCCACGTCGATGCCGGTGGTATCCTGGATCCAGATCATGGGCAGGCGGTCACGGGCGCACAGGGTAACGAACTCGTTCATCTTGATCAGGCCCTGGCGGTACAGCTTGCCGCCGGCGCCCATGGACTGGCCGTACTTCTCCATCTTGTACTCGGGGTAGTTGGGGAACACGCCCTGCTGGTTGGCCACCACGCCCACCAGAAGGCCGTCCACCTTGGCGATGCCGGTGATCATCTCAGGACCATAGCCCTTCTTGTACTCCATGAACTGGCTGCCGTCAAACAGGCGGGCGATGACGGAGTACATATCATAGGGGCGGTTCTTGTTGTTCAGCACCAGGTCATACAGCTCCACGTCGGAGGCGGCGGGAGACTGGGGCTCATCCACGCGGAAGAACTCCAGATCGTAGGTGGGCAGCATATCCACGTACTTCTTGATGCCGGCGATGACGCCCTCCTGCTCGGTGTACACCTCGCGGAAGAAGCCGGTGACGCCATAGTGGACGGAGACAGATCCGGGAGGATCGGCACGCAGGCCCTTGGTGGCCTCGATCTGGGCCAAGGCAGCCTCCATGTCCACATGGGGCTTGGGGTTCATGCCGCCCACGATGCCGGCGCCGCCCACGGCCATGTTGGCCTTATCATGGGCGATCAGCACGGTGGGAGAAATGGAGTGGTAGCCGCCGCCGGCGGGGTTGGTGCCGTGGATGCCCACGATGACGGGGATGCCCATCTGGTTCAGCTCGGAGTTGCGGTAGAAGGGAGTGCCGCCGCCCCGGCGGTTGGGGTACACCTTCTCCTGCTTGTCCAGCTCCACGCCGGCGCACTCCAGCAGGTAAATCAGGGGGATGCGCAGACGCTTGGCGGTGTCAGATCCGCGGAGCAGGTTGTCCGCCTGGCCGGGCACCCAAGTGCCGGCATGCTTCTTGTTGTCGGAAGCGATGATACAACACCACTTGCCGTTAACACGGCCCAGGCCCTTGACGATGGAGGTGGTGCCGGTCTTGTTGTGCTCCGGGTTGTACAGGCTGTTCAGGGGGCACCAGGTGCCGGGATCCACCAGCAGGGCAATGCGCTGCATGGCAGTAAGCTGGCCCTTGGCGTTCATGGCCTCGTCGGCCTTGCCGTTGTTCAGGCCCTCCACAACGTGGGCGTGGATGTCGTCCTCGATGGCCCGCAGCTCAGCCACATTCTCCGCGTTGGCGCGGACAGGCTTGCCGACGGTGGGCATATTTTGGAAATAGCGGGGCATGGAATAATTACCCATGTTAACTCCTCCTATATACGTTTGATTTCAGCAGGTGCGGCGGCTCGGGCCGCCGCACCTGGGGATCATAAGGTCTTGAATCAGTCCTTGGGGACCTTGATGAAGGCCTGACCGGGATCGATCTCCTCGCGGATCAGCTTGATGATCTCGGGGCCGGGACCCTCCATCAGCTCGGCGCGGGACACGTCCACCTCGAAGCCGGTGTTCTCCTGGACCATCTCGGGGGAGGAGAACGGATAGTAATAGGCCAGATACATCCGCTTGGTCTCCTCGTCGAACTTCATGATGCCCAGATCGGTGACCACCATCTGGGGACCGCGGTTGCCGGGCAGGCCGACCTTCTCACGGCCGCCGGGGCCATCCATCCAGCCGCAGGAGGTGATGTAGTCGATCTTCTCCATAAAGCGGCGCTTCTGGTGCTGCATCATGATGATGGTGTTGCAGTAGGTGGCGATGCCGTTGGCGCCGCCGGAGCCGGTAAAGCGGGTCTGGGGCTTGACATAGTCGCCCTTGCCGTAGATGCAGGTGGAGTTCACGTTGCCGTAGGGGTCGATCTGGGCGCCGCCGATGAAGGCGACCAGGCGGTCCTCGTCGTGCAGCCACTCATTGGCCTCGAAGCCGATGAAGCGGATGTTGGGCCACTGCACAGCGCAGTGGGCCATGAAGCGGTTGTCGCCCACGGAACGGGGGACCTCCACGGGGGAGCAGTCCATCAGGCCGCTCTCCACGATGGGGTGGCAGGAGGGGCAGACCGCCCGCTTAGCCAGGGAGGCGCCGATCAGGGGAAGGCCGGTGCCCACGATGACGATCTGGTTCTCTTTGATGTTCTTAGCAATGGCGTAAGCCTGCATTTCCTGCTTGGTATACTTTGTATAATCAGACATTGTCATAACCTCCCAACTTCAACTTAGTGTCTGGTGGAATAACCCAGGTGGGGCTCGTTCTTCAGGCGCATCAGACGGGAACCGCCCACCTTGTCCAGCAGCTCCTCATTGTCCTTCACGCTGTAAACCCACTTCTCCAGGTAATCCTTGAAGGTCTCAGGGATAGCCACGCCGGCGGCGGCGTCCTCAGCGGCCTTCTTAGCCTTGGCAGCGGCCTCGGCCAGCTTGGCGTCATCGGGCTTGGCGGCGGCGGCCTTCTCCGCCTTGGCAGCGGCCTTGGCCAGCTGGGCCTTGGCGTCCTCGGCGTCCTGATACTTGGAGGCCTTGTCGTACTCCTTCAGGGCGTGGGAGTCGTTGTCATAGTAGTTGTAGCACTGGGAGGGCCAAGCGCCGTAGGGGCAGTGGACCACAGCGCTGACGCACTCGCCGAAGATGCGGGTCAGGGTGGGATCACGGCGGATGTACTCATCGCTCACCAGCTCCTCGCAGGTCACGATGACCTTGCGGGCAGCCACGGCCACATCAACATCGTGGAACTCGTCGCCCTCGATGATGCAGGTGCCGTCGGGGCTGGCCTTCTGCACATGGATGATGGCGGTGTCCAGCTTGGGCACGGGGACCGCGACCACCTTCTCGCCGGGCTTGAAGGGGTTGTCGATCTCGACGCACTTCAGGTCATCCACCTTCTCCAGGGCCTTGCGCTGCTCCTCGCTGATGCCCCAGTACTTCATCAGGCCGGAGCCCTGCATCAGGCGGACGGGCAGGAAGGGCAGGCCCAGGGAGGCGGCATGGAGCTGGAGCATCAGGACATCCTGGGAGTAGTCCTCATAGGTCAGCTCGCCCTTCTCGATAGCGGCGCGGAAGCGGCGGGAGACGTTGGTGTAGCCGGAGTTGGCAGTGTAGCAGTTGATGTACGCCTTGACGCGGCCTTCGCCGATCATCATGTCCCAATCGCCGCCGGCAGGACCGGCCCAGACGGTGAAGTCCGTCTGACCCTGGCGCAGGATCTCGCCCACTGCGGCGTAGGGCTTCCGGTTCGTCGTAAAGCCGCCGAAGCAGATGCAGTCTCCGCTCTCGACGAATTTCGCGACCGCGTCGTGCAAGGTGTATACTTTGTTCATAAATAAAACCCCCATTACACTAATTGTTTTGATGTACTTCCCGCGGCGCTTGTGTCCGCGGCTCTGAAAGAGGTATGCGCGGTTCATCAAGGGCCAGTGTAGCACAAGATATGCAAAAGGTCTTTGGGGAATTTGGCAAAAAGTTTGCATATCTTCGCTTCCTATGCTATAATATCACAGGGAACAAAAACAGGCAAGTGTTTTCAGAATTTTTTGCCCATTTTAAACAGTACATCCATAGGAGGCCCCAGAATGACCAATGTGGATTTCCACCTTCAGCTCAATCACAACGATACCTGGAGCATGAGCCGCCTGCACTTCCATGATTACTGCGAGCTGCTGCTCCCCCTGACCAGCCCGGGCAATATTTTCGTCAATGACCAGGTCTATCCCCTGCGCCGGGGAACGCTCTATCTGATCGGGGAAAATACCCTGCACCGCACCATCGCCACCGGATTTCACGCCCGCTATGTGCTGCATATCGGCCTGAAAGCGCTCACCGCTCTGTCCACCCCACAGACCGATTTCACCCAGATCGGCAACGCCGCCTTCCTCCGGGCCGGGATGACCAATGAGCAGATGATCGGCATCATCGAGCGCTTTCAAGCCCTGGAGCGCAACAAAAATGACGGCAGCTTCGGCAGCGACATCCACCAGACCGTGGCGCTTCTGGACCTTTTGATCCAGGTAGCCCCCCTGCTCAACGCCGCCACCGCCGGAGAGGCCATCCGCAATAAGGATTTTCTCCGCGTCGCTCCCATTCTGGACTATATCCGGGACAATTTGGCCGATCCCCTCACGCTGGACCAGATCGCTGGGAAATTTTTTATCAGCAAGCACTATCTCTGCCGGGTCTTTAAATCAGCCACCGGCTTTTCCGTGATGGAATACATTATATACAGCCGGGTGCTCCGGGCGCGCCAACTGCTCAAAGAGGGAATCAGCGTCCAGCAAGCTGGTGAAATGTCCGGATTTTCCGACAACTCCCACTTCATCCGCACCTTTGGCCACCTCACTGGCACCTCCCCCGGCCGCTATGCCCGGGAATACCTCAACAGCAACGCTCTGGTCCTTCCAGAGGGAGCCAAGCGCTGAGCCCCGCTGTGTCAATATCTGCAAATTTTCGGTCAACATCTGATTTTGTGCAGTTCTCCAGATTTTATCCGCTGCTTCACCACAGAAGAAGCCCGGGCCGCCGGCCCGGGCTCTCTGTCATTTTTATAGATGGTGTGTTCCCTGGATCTGATCCAACAGTCCCTGACACCCCGCCAGGACGTCCCGGTAGGTCTCCTCAAAGTCCCCAGTATACCAGGGATCGGCGATCTCCTCCCCCGAACGCCCGGCGTGGTCCAGCAGCAGGGACAGCTTGCCCTCCGGATCCCCGCCCAGCATCCGCCGCATATTGCACAGATTGGCATGGTCCATCCCCACCAGGAAATCATACTCCTGATAGTCCTCCCGCCGGAGCTGGCGTGCCGTCTTTCCGGCGCAGCTGATCTGGTGCTCCGCCAGCTTGCGCCGGGCCGGCGGATAGACCGGGTTCCCGATCTCCTCTGTGCTGGTGGCGGCGGACGCAATACGCAGAGCCTCCTCCAGCCCCGCCTTGCGGGACAGATCCTTCATCACAAACTCCGCCATGGGGCTTCTGCAAATATTGCCGTGGCAGATAAATAGTACTTTAATCATCTTTTCATATCTCCATTTAAGTCTTGTATTTCTTCCCAAACGCTTGATATTTCAGGGTTTTCCGACTTTTGAGTTGTCCTTTCTTTTCAAGGTATCTTCTCAAATCTTCTCGTATTTTCTTATGTTTTTCCCTGCAATCTTGGTAAATCCGTTGGTAAAGCAAGCGTCCTTACCAACGGGCTTTTTTAACTATTCGCTATCCGATATACTTCTTCCTTTGCATCATCAAAATTCACATGGGTGTAAGTGTTCAAGGTTACACTGATGTCTGCGTGACCCATGATATACTGCAAGGTTTTCGGATTCATCCCGGATTTTGCCATATTAGAGCAAAAGGTGTGCCTGCATACATGAGGGGTAACTTTCGGCATCTGGATACGGTAAATCCTGTTGTATTTCTGAATGATATGCTCCATGTACTTCTCCCAGTGAAGGGCAACCATCGGCATATCGTTTTTATCCAGAAATAAAAATCCAGCGTATCCTTCCACCATCGGTTCAACCTTTGGTGTCTTTCGGTTGGCAATAATTCTGCGAAAACACGCTGCGACAGCTTCCGTCATCGGCACATAGCGGATGCCTTTGTCAGTTTTTGGTTCTTCAATTACATACTGCATCTGTACAGTACGCTGTAACTGATGATCTACCTTAATACGCATTTCTCCAAACTCAATCTCTGAAACCGTCAGCCCACAGAACTCTGAAATACGAAGCCCTGTGTGAAAAAGAATATAGATTGCATCATAGTATCTGCTGAAATGTTTATCTTCCTGAATAAACTTCAGTAAATCTCTCTGCTGCTTTCGGGTAATCGCTTCTCTGGTAACAGAATCATTGACAATGACGGATGCAAGCTCAAATTCAAATGGATTTTTACGAAGCAAATCATCATCTACTGCCAGCTGAAATGCCGGTCTGAGAACTCCCCTGATAGAATGAATGGAACTATATCCCCGCCCATCAATTTGTTGGAGCTTAATCAACCATGCCTTGGCGTCTGACAAACGCACCTTATCAATTCGCAGATTCCCAAAACTCTCTTTTTTTAGCATATTGATGACCGTTTTATATCCGGCAACCGTATTGTGACGAACTCCTGTTTTCAATGAAACATACTTTTCTACCAGTTCCAAAACAGTATAGTTGCCACCGTTGGTTACGATACGGTCAAACAAATCCGCTTCAATCTGTTTTTCTTTCTCACGCAGGGAAGGCTCCCGCTTCTTCCCTTTTGGCATTGGGTCATTCTTGTCCAAACGCCAACTGTATACATTTTTCTCTTTTCCGTCCTCATCAATATAGCGGAACCGATACCTCCCATCTTTACGCTGGTACTCGCCCTCTCGCAAAATCCGATTACGGTTATCTCGTCTTTTCTCACTCATCGTGAACTCTCCTTTCAAAAAAAGAGAGTCAGACTTGCACTTTTATCATAGCACAAATCCAGCTCTCCGCATAGTTATATCATGTGAAATCGGTAAATCTGTCAGCTCTGTTTACACAGCAGTAGCCTGATCCAGATACCTCTCAAATTTCTCACGCTTAATGAGGGCACGATTGCCGTTCATCACATAAAAATCCTCATTGGGTGATATATGCTCTAAGTGACTTCTTAATCATGATTTTGTCATGGTTAGTGAAGCAATCACTTAGAGCATTTTTGTTTCAGGAGGTACAGCCATGAGAAATGAAAAAATCACCCCACTGTACGAGCGCCTGAGCCGGGACGATGAGTTACAGGGCGAGAGCAACTCCATATCCAACCAGTACGAAATCCTCTCCAAATTTGTCATGCTCAACGGCTGGATGGAGGTCAAGACCTATCGGGACGATGGGTACAGCGGTGGGAATTTTCAGCGGCCCGGATTTTTGGAAATGCTGGAGGATGCCCGCCACGGCCTGATTAACCTGATTCTGGTCAAAGACCTGTCCCGCCTGGGGCGTGACTTTGTGGAGGTAGGCCGCTATACGGATGTGATTTTCCCATCCCTGGGCTGCCGGTTTGTATCTGTGCTGGATTGTCTGGACAGCGAGGGTGACAACACCGATATGCTGCACTTCCGCAGTCTGATGAACGACTATCATCTAAAGGACCTGTCGGGGAAAATCAAATCGGTGCTGTACGCCAAAAAGAAAAGCGGCCAATATCTGACCGCCTATGCTCCTTACGGATACCGCAAGAGCGACGAGGATAAACACCGGCTGGTGGTGGATGAAGAAGCCGCCGCTGTGGTGCGGGAAATCTATCAGATGCGCTGTTCCGGCATGGCCTACGGTAAGATTGCGGCGGCGCTGAACAAGAAAGGCATCCTTTCTCCCCGCTGGTATTGGGAACTGCACTACGGGAAAAAAGGCGGCTGCAAATACTCCAAACTGTGGACCTATGCCACGGTGAAAAATATTCTGAACGATACTGTTTATCTCGGCATAGTCACACAAAACCGTACCGGCTCCCGTTCCTACAAGGATAAGACCATGATACAGAAGCCGGAAACAGAATGGATTTGCCATGAGGATGTCCACGAAGCAATCATTGACCGGGAACTGTGGGAAACGGTTCAGGAAAAGAACCGGGCAGTGAAACAGCAGGTGGCAAATCATGCCGCCCCTATGCCCGCCCTGTTCACCGGCAAACTGGTCTGTGCCGATTGTGGGCATCCTCTGGCAGCCACCCGCGAGACCCAGCGCAGAAAAAACGGGACATCCAAGCGATATGTTTCCTATATCTGCTCCCACTTTGCCACCACCGGACGCAGTGCCTGTTCCTGGCATCGGATTTATGAAATCTCGCTGAAAACGCTGGTGCTGAATGAAATCAGGGCGCACAGTCAAGCAATAGCGCAGGATGAAAATGCTGTGCTGGACAAGCTGAGACAGCAGATACTTTCCGAAAGCACAGCCAGGCAAGAGGATTCCAAACTGGAAATCAGCCGGTTGCGGCGGCGTATCGGAGAGCTGGAACACATGACCGCCAAACTTTACGAGGATAAGGTCAGCGGCATAATCAATAACGATACCTTTGCGGTCCTGATTCAGAAAAGTGAACAGGAACGCATCCAAAAGGCAGAGCGTCTGGAGGTTCTTCTGGCAGAGGAACGAAAAGCCCAGCAAGAGGTTGAAAATATCCGACAATGGGCAAGCATCGTCTGCCGCTATCTGGATGTGCAGGAGCTTGACCGGGAAATCGTTGAGGAACTGATTGACCATATCGAGATCGGAGAACGCTCCGTCATAGACGGCCAGCGCCATCAGGACATTAAAATCTTTTACCGCTTTGTTGGTGTGGTATAATGAGAAAAAGAAAAGACCCGGCTGCATCCGCAGTCCGGGCATACACCTGACAACATTCTATAAAAACGGTTTGCGATTGAACCGCATCGCTTTGTCGAAAAAGAGTGATTCAGCAGAACACCCTTCCCAAACAGCTTATGTTCTTCATAATGTTGCGGAACGGGGTAAAATCGTCATCGCCTTTCAGGCTGTCCACACCGTCGTTGATGGCAATCAGACGAACGCCTCGCTGCCGCAAAACCTCCATAACTTGACCGACCTTCAGATAGTCGCGTCCTAACCGGCTCATGTCCTTGATGACGATTGCCTCTACACGCCCTGCCTCCACTTCCTCCATCATCGCCAAAAATCCGGGGCGGTCAAAACGGGTGCCTGAGATACCATCATCAGTAAAGTGCGTAGGGTTGGGCAGCCCGTTCCGGCGGGCAAAATCCTCTAACATCTGTTTTTGAGACGAGATTTGTCAAGGATAATTTCTGCGAAATATAATAGATTCATGGA
>ENA-UONQ01002689-UONQ01002689.1-human-gut-metagenome-genome-assembly--contig:-CS26-NODE-2689-length-11512-cov-5.371127_pt1 | contig 11512 bp, 11 predicted proteins | sample MGYA00242460_ERZ724007 | MGnify/ENA metagenome assembly ERZ724007
CGGACCTTTATTAGTTCCGTCTTATAATTGCAATTATAGAGAATCGAAAGAAAATCGTCAGATAATCGCCCGGCAAATTCGTTGACAAATGCCATTGGAAAAAGGTATCATAAGCTATAGCAGTAAGAGTGTTCTGACGGAAAAAGGAGAATGATCGTTATGAAGAAAAATATGTTTAAGGTTATGGCGCTGAGCCTGGCTATGGCTACGTTATCTACCACTGCGGCTTTTGCGGCAGGCTGGGGCAAGGTTGGCAGTGAGTGGTATTATTACCAGGAGGACGGAACCGTGGCAAGAAATACCTGGATCAACACTCTGGTCAGCAACGATGAATCCGGCGAGCTTACCTATCAGGTAGGCAATAAGGATTTTGCGACCGAAGAGGGCAAGACCATCGCTGCGTCCTACTGGGTACAGGGAAATGGCACTATGGCTGCCAGCTGCTGGGTAGCAGACGGAGATGCATGGTATCGTGTGGATGCAAAGGGTCTGATCCTGAAAGACCAGGTTTATAATGAGAACAAGGATATGTACTATCTCGGCAAGGATGGCAGAATGGTGACCAATTCCTGGTATCAGAATGAGGAAGGCAAGTGGTATTACTTTGCCGAGAATGGCAAGGCAGTTAAAAACGGCTGGAAGACCATTGATGACGCAGAGTATTACTTCTTAAAGAGCGGCACTATGGCAACGGATGTAAATATTCCGGGCGGCGGACATGTCGGAGCAGACGGAAAGCGTGACCGCTAAAGAAAGGGCAGATGCATGAAGATGACGGGAGTTATGAAACGGGCGGCTGTGTTGTGCATGGCGGTGCTGCTTACATTGTCTTCTGCATTCTTAAGCTATGCGGAGAACGGCTGGAAGCGCAGCGGAAGTGTATGGAATTATTACTATTCCAATGGCAAGATGGCTAAAAATACCTGGATCAAAAATGGAGATGTGCTGTTCTGGATCGAGGAGGACGGTACTATGGCCACATCCAAATGGCACGAACAGGACCATACCTGGTATTATCTGGATGCCAGCGGAGCAGCTGTGACCGGCTGGAAAGAAATAGACGGGAAGTGGTACTATTTCAAGGAAGATCATGCTATGGCTACGGAAGAAACGATCGGAAGCTATTATGTAGGTAAAGATGGGGCCTGGGACAGCCGCAAATAGGACTGAAAACAAAGCGCCAGGACATAAAAACGATAATGTGAAATCAAAACATCGCCGTGAGGATATGCCTTGCGGCGATATTTATTTGTCATTTTATAACTGTAAATTATAGAGTTAATTCCAATCTTGTATAGATGTTTCTGAATAAATTCCTGCCGATCGGTTGAAAAATGGAAATAAATGCGTTAATATGGGAAGAAACACGTTATGATTCATACATAGCGCAAACAGACAGATACCCCAATCCCCTATGACCGGAGCGGGATGGATCAGAAAGAGGTAAGACACCATGAATTGTAATATCGTAACGATTCCCGGAGATGGAATCGGACCGGAGATTGTGCGCGAGGCGTGCAAGGTACTTGATAAGGTTGGGGAGGTGTACGGACATAGCTTCCAGTACACAAAAATTCTGATGGGCGGCTGCTCCATCGATGAATACGGAGTTCCGTTAACCGATGAGGCCCTGGAAACCGCAAAGAAAAGTGATGCGGTTTTACTTGGTGCTGTTGGCGGCAATGTAGGAAATTCAAAATGGTACGATGTGGCACCGAACTTAAGACCTGAGGCGGGGCTGCTGGCAATCCGCAAAGGCCTTAATTTATTTGCGAACCTTCGTCCGGCTTACCTGTACAATGAGCTGGCAGATGCCTGCCCGTTAAAAAAAGAAAACATCGGCGAAGGCTTTGACATGATCATCGTGCGTGAGCTGACCGGCGGTCTGTACTTTGGCGAGCGTCATACCGAGGAGGTAGATGGCGTCCTGCAGGCAACCGATACCCTGACCTACAACGAGAATGAGATCCGCCGCATTGCCATCAAGGCATTTGATATTGCCATGAAGAGAAGAAAACATGTCATCAGCGTGGACAAGGCCAACGTGCTGGATTCCTCAAGACTCTGGAGAAAGGTTGTTGAGGAAGTAGCTAAGGATTATCCGGAAGTAAAGCTGGAGCATATGCTGGTTGATAACTGTGCTATGCAGCTTGTCATGAATCCGGGGCAGTTTGATGTTGTGCTGACCGAGAACATGTTCGGTGATATTCTTTCGGACGAGGCGAGCATGATCACCGGTTCCATCGGTATGCTGTCTTCCGCAAGCTTAAACGAGACCAAATTTGGCATGTACGAGCCAAGCCATGGCTCCGCACCGGATATTGCAGGTAAAAACCTGGCAAACCCGATCGCCACGGTCCTTTCCGCAGCCATGATGCTTCGTTATTCCTTCGATATGGACAAAGAGGCAGATGCCATTGAGGCAGCAGTTCAGCAGGTGCTGACGGAAGGCTACCGCACCGGTGATATTTATTCTGAGGGATGCAGGAAGGTCGGAACCATTGAGATGGGTGACCTGATCGCGGCACGCATCCAGTAAAAATGTATCATATACAGGAGTTCACATGAGGAGGAGTCAGATATGAGAAGTGATAATGCAAAAGCAGGAATGCAGCAGGCACCGGCCCGCTCTCTGTTCCGTGCGCTGGGATTAACCGATGAAGAAATGGAACGTCCGTTAATCGGTATCGTAAGTTCCTACAATGAGATCGTACCGGGTCATATGAATCTGGACAAGATTGTAGATGCAGTAAAGCAGGGTGTAGCCATGGCAGGCGGAACCCCGATCGTCTTCCCGGCCATCGCAGTGTGTGACGGTATTGCCATGGGACATGTGGGAATGAAATACTCCCTGGTAACCCGTGATCTAATCGCTGACTCTACCGAGTGTATGGCACTGGCACATCAGTTTGACGCGCTGGTCATGGTTCCGAACTGTGACAAGAATGTTCCGGGCCTTTTAATGGCAGCAGCCCGCTTAAACATCCCTACAGTGTTCGTCAGCGGCGGTCCGATGTTAGCCGGTCACGTAAAAGGCGAGAAGCGCAGCCTTTCCAGCATGTTTGAGGCAGTCGGCTCCTACGCAGCAGGCCTTATGACTGAGGAAGATGTCAAGGAGTTTGAGTGCAAGGTCTGCCCGACCTGCGGTTCCTGCTCCGGTATGTACACGGCAAACAGTATGAACTGTCTGACCGAGGTTCTCGGCATGGGCTTAAAGGGCAACGGAACCATTCCGGCTGTTTACTCCGAGCGTCTGGTCCTGGCAAAGCATGCCGGTATGGCGGTTATGGACATGTTAAAGAAAAACATCCGTCCGAGAGATATCATGACCGAGGCAGCATTCCGCAACGCCCTGACCATGGATATGGCTCTTGGCTGCAGCACCAACAGCATGCTGCATCTGCCGGCTATCGCCCATGAGGCTGGTGTTGAGCTGAATGTAGACATTGCGAATGAGATCAGTGCAAAGACTCCGAACCTGTGCCATCTTGCACCGGCCGGACATACCTATATGGAAGATTTAAACGAGGCAGGCGGCATCTACGCAGTCATGAACGAGATCAGCAAGCTTGGTCTCTTAAATCTGGACTGCATGACTGTAACCGGCAAGACTGTTGGCGAGAACATCAAGGACTGCGTCAACAAGAACCCGGAGGTCATCCGTACCATCGACAATCCGTACTCCAAGACCGGCGGCATCGCAGTTCTGCGTGGCAACCTGGCACCGGATTCCTGCGTGGTAAAACGTTCCGCAGTGGCACCGGAGATGCTGGTACATGAGGGTCCGGCGCGTGTCTTCGACAGCGAGGATGATGCCATCGCAGCCATCAAGGGCGGCAAGATCGTAGCCGGTGATGTGGTAGTCATCCGTTATGAGGGACCAAAGGGCGGTCCGGGCATGAGAGAGATGTTAAACCCGACTTCCGCCATTGTTGGCATGGGCCTTGGCTCTACTGTAGCCCTGATCACCGACGGACGTTTCAGCGGCGCATCCCGCGGCGCATCCATCGGCCATGTGAGCCCGGAGGCAGCAGCAGGCGGCCCGATCGGCCTGGTGGAAGAGGGCGATATCATTGCCATCGATATCAACGCCAATACCATCAACATGAAGGTATCGGATGAAGAGCTGGCAAGACGCCGCGCAAACTGGACTCCGAAGACCAAAGAGGTCAGCGGATACTTAAAGCGCTATGCTGCACTGGTCACCAGCGCAGACAAGGGCGCAATCTTAAAAGGAAACTAAGCGTAGACCGTACCAGAGACAGATAAGGAGTGTTTTGACATGGCGGAAACCAGAGTATTAAATGGATCAGAAATCCTGATCGAATGTTTAAAAGAACAGGGTGTAAAGACCGTGTTCGGTTATCCGGGAGGAGCCATCTTAAATATCTATGATGCGCTTTACAAGCATCAGGATGAGATTACCCACATCCTGACCTCCCATGAGCAGGGCGCATCCCATGCTGCGGACGGTTATGCGAGGGTTACGGGAAAGGTTGGTGTATGCCTGGCTACTTCCGGCCCGGGTGCTACCAACCTGGTAACTGGTATTGCGACCGCATTCATGGATTCCATCCCAATGGTAGCCATTACCTGTAATGTTGGCGTGAGCCTGCTGGGCCGCGACAGCTTTCAGGAGATCGACATCACCGGCGTGACCATGCCGATCACCAAATACAATTTCATCGTAAAAGATATCAAAAAGCTGGCCGATACCGTACGCCGGGCGTTTACCATCGCACAGAGCGGCAGACCGGGTCCGGTCCTGATCGATATCACCAAGGATGTGACTGCGGCAGAGTATGAATACACTCCGCAGGAGCCGGCTCCGATCGTGCGTCAGACCGATACCATCCGAGAGGAGGATATCGAGACTGCGCTGGAGCTGATCCGCAACAGCCAGAAGCCATTCATTTTCGTGGGCGGCGGAGCAGTGCTTTCCGGTGCATCCGAGGAGCTGAGGGTACTGGCTCACAAGATCCAGGCACCGGTTGCCGATTCCCTGATGGGAAAGGGTGCGTTTGACGGAACCGATGAGCTCTACACCGGTATGCTCGGCATGCATGGAACCAAGACCTCCAACTTTGGAGTGAGCGAGTGTGATCTTCTGATCGTGGCAGGCGCCCGCTTCAGTGACCGTGTTACCGGCAATGCCTCCAGGTTTGCGAAGAATGCAAAGATCCTTCAGATCGATGTAGACCCGGCGGAGATCAACAAAAACATCCACACCCACGCAAGCGTCATCGGTGATTTAAAGGTTGTTCTGCGCAAGCTCAATGCCCGTCTGGATCCGATGAATCATGAGGAATGGATCCAGCATGTAGAGCGCATGAAGGACATGTATCCGCTGCGCTACGATAAGACCCAGCTTACCGGCCCGTTCATCATGGAAACTATTGATGAGCTGACTAAGGGCGACGCCGTTATTTGTACTGAGGTTGGCCAGCACCAGATGTGGGCTGCACAGTACTACAAATACAGAAAGCCGAGAACCCTTCTTACTTCCGGCGGACTTGGCACCATGGGCTATGGCCTGGGTGCTTCCCTCGGAGCAAAGATGGCCTGCGGCGATATGGGACATCCGGATACTCCGGTATTCAATATTGCCGGAGACGGCTGCTTCCGCATGAACATGAATGAGATCGCCACCGCTACCCGCTACAATATCCCGATCATCCAGGTTGTGGTAAACAACCACGTGCTGGGTATGGTGCGTCAGTGGCAGAACCTGTTCTACGGAAAACGCTATTCACATACCGTATTAAATGACGCGGTGGATTTTGTGAAGCTGGCTGAGGCCATGGGGGCAAAGGCATACCGTGTGACCAGACAGGAAGACTTAAAGCCGGTTCTGGAAGAAGCCATCGCATTACAGGCTCCGGTACTCATCGAGTGCCAGATCAACTGTGACGACAAGGTATACCCGATGGTATCACCGGGAGCTCCGATCCAGGATGCATTTGATGACACCGATCTGAAAATCAAGTAGGATCGTTATCATATAATTATGAAAAATCTAATTCTATAAAGAAGGAGGAAGAAACAATGGGAAGAGTCTACAATTTCTCAGCAGGACCAGCCGTATTACCGGAGGAAGTCCTGAAGGAAGCCGCAGAAGAAATGCTTGATTACAGAGGCACCGGAATGTCAGTGATGGAGATGAGCCATCGATCTAAAGCCTTTGAGACCATTATCGAGGAAGCGGAACAGGACCTTCGGGATCTGATGAACATTCCGGATAATTACAAAGTGCTGTTTTTGCAGGGAGGTGCCCATCTGCAGTTCTCCGCCATTCCGCAGAACCTGATGAAAAACGGTGTAGCTGATTACATCATCACGGGTCAGTGGGCGAAGAAGGCATTTAAGGAAGCGCAGAAATACGGAAAGGCAGTGGCTGTTGCATCAAGTGAAGACAAGACCTTCAGCTATATTCCGGACTGCTCTGACCTGCCGATTGCGAGAATAATACCATCTATGGCACCAAATACAAAACCCTGCCAAATACTAAGGGAAAAACGCTGGTGGCCGACATCTCTTCCTGCTTCCTCTCTGAGCCGGTGGATGTAACCAAATATGGCCTGCTTTACGGCGGTGCCCAGAAGAATGTCGGACCTGCAGGCGTTGTCATCGTGATCATCCGTGAGGACCTGATCCGTGAGGATGTACTTCCGGGAACTCCGACTATCTGCCAGTACAAGGTGCAGGCCGATGCCAAGTCTCTGTATAATACCCCGCCATGCTATGGCATTTATATCTGCGGCAAGGTATTCAAATGGTTAAAGAAACGCGGCGGTCTTCAGGCCATGAAGGAGTACAATGAGAAAAAGGCGAAGATCCTCTACGATTTCCTGGATCAGAGCAAGCTGTTTAAGGGAACCGTTGCCAAAGAGGACCGTTCCTTAATGAATGTTCCGTTTGTCACGGGAGATAAAGATCTGGATGCAGAGTTTGTCAAAGAGGCAACTGCAGCAGGCTTTGTAAACTTAAAGGGACACCGTACCGTAGGCGGCATGCGTGCCAGCATCTACAATGCCATGCCGATGGAAGGTGTGGAGAAGCTGGTTGCGTTTATGAAGAAATTTGAGGAGGCGCATCAGGCATGAGAAAGATCCATTGCATCAACGCCATTTCCAAATATGGCACAGACCAGTTCACAGAAGACTATCAGCTCACAGATGAGGTAAATGAGGCAGAGGGTATTCTGGTCCGCAGCGCATCCCTTCATGAAATGCAGTTTTCCAACTCCCTGCTGGCTATTGCCCGCGCAGGAGCCGGTGTCAATAACATTCCGCTCGATGCCTGCGCACAGGAAGGTATTGTTGTTTTTAACACTCCGGGTGCTAATGCGAATGGCGTTAAGGAGCTGGTGCTTGCCGGATTGTTCCTGGCATCCCGTGATATCGTGGGCGGTATCGAGTGGTGCAAAGAGAATAAAGAGGACGCAAACATTGCCAAATCGGCAGAGAAGGCAAAGAAGGCCTTTGCCGGCTGCGAGATCAAGGGCAAGAAGCTTGGTGTGGTAGGTCTGGGTGCCATTGGCGCTGAGGTTGCTAATACAGCCATTGCCCTGGGTATGGAGGTTTACGGCTATGATCCGTACATTTCTGTCAATGCGGCATGGAGACTGTCCCGTGATGTAAAGCATACCACCAGCCTGGATACGATCTGCCAGGAGTGTGATTACATTACCTTGCATGTTCCGGCTGTGGATTCCACAAAGGGCATGATCAACAAGGCTGCCATCGAGCAGATGAAGGATGGTGTGGTGATCTTAAACTTTGCCCGTGACCTTCTGGTCAACGAAGATGACCTGGCTGAGGCATTAAAGTCCGGCAAGGTAAAAAAATATGTGACCGACTTTGCAAATCCGAAGTCCGTGAACATGGACAATACCATTGTGATCCCGCATCTGGGCGCTTCCACGGAAGAGTCTGAGGACAACTGCGCGAAGATGGCAGTTCAGGAGATCATGGATTATCTGGAAAACGGAAATATCCGCAACTCCGTCAACTATCCGGCCTGCGATATGGGCGTGAAGAAGACGGCCTGCCGTGTGGCAGTTTTACATATGAATATTCCGAACATGATCGGTCAGATCACCGGAGTACTGGCTGCCGGAAAGATCAACATTTCCGACATGACCAACAAGAGCCGCGACAAGTTCGCGTATACCCTGATGGATCTGGAGCATACGCCGGATGATATTATGGTACAGAAATTAAATGCCATTGAGGGTGTTTTAAGAGTCAGACTTATCTGATCAGAAAACCGTACATTATTTTAAAAGGCTGGGGATATCGAGAAGTCCCCAGCCTTGCTGGTTTCTTGGGAGGCCAAGATCTACGGCACGTTCCCGCAAAAGAAGCTTTACATCGCGGTTGGACATTTCCGGATTCTGCTCCAAAAGCAGGGCAATGGCACCGGAAACATAAGGAGTGGCCATACTGGTGCCGCTTTTTACGGTGTAACAGCCGCTCTGATTGTCGCAGCTTGTGATGGCAGCCCCCGGAGCTACAATATCCGGCTTACAGATGCAGGAACGGGTCGGTCCCCGGCCGGAGTAGTCGGACATGCGGCTTCCCATGACATTGACTACCCGGTCATCATCGGAACAGCCTACCGTGATGACTTTGCGGCTGATGCCCGGCGTGGTGATGGTTCCTCGCTTTGGCCCCATGTTCCCGGCTGCCACAACTACTACAAAGCCTGCATCCCAGATTTCTTCGACACCGCGCACCAGGGCAGAAGTCTCACTCATGTTCCGACCGGAGAACGAGCCGACGGACACATTGACGATACGGATGTTAAAGCGGTCGCGCTGCTGCAGGATAAGGTGGAGACCAGCCAGGACATCGGAAACGTAGCCGCCGCCCCGTTTGTCCAGCACCTTGACCGGAATGAGGTGGCAGCCGGGAGCAATGCCGTAGAACCGGCCTTTGCTGGCACTGCCGTTCCCGGCGATGATGCCGCAGACATGAGTGCCGTGTCCGTTATCATCATAAGGCAGCCGTCGCCGCCGTACCATATCAAAAAAGGCGGCGATCCGTGCCTGATAGTCTTCGTGGGGAAAACAGCCGGTATCCAGTACGGCTACCCCGATGCCGCGCCCGGTGGGGTGGTCAGAACCGGATCCGGGAGGAAAAATGGGGGCCTGGCTCATGGGAACTCCCGGCTTCTTTTTACTGTTATGGTATTCAGGAGAAGCACTTCCCGTACGTGTCCATACTTAAGAATATCTTCATAATCTATTTAAACATTATACAAACATTTCCGTAAGGCTTATGTTATACTAAAATCAGAAAAAAGATAAACATCTGAACTCCTTAAAACTTTTTTGAAACGAATATGTAAGAAAAAATCCTGCGCAACCATCACGGCACAGGATTTTTTTCATTTCATTTGACATGCTGTCTGCGGCATGCTATATTGAAGATGCAGTCCAGCGGGCCGTCCGGCCCATCTGATTATCCGGCGTTTCGCCAGAATCCACTTTTATTATTGAGACAACCGATTCTGTTCAGAATATGCACCGTTCTCTGCAGCATCGGCAAAATCCTGTTTCTGGGCACATATGTGTGAACAGTAACGAAACAGCAAAAATCCTGCGGCTGAGCGGAAACAATTTGTTGACATTTGAAGCAGTTTATACTATGATTAAAACATTGAAGAGAACATTTGTTCGCAGACTGGAATACAGAAAGATGCGAGGTTCTGCATTTGGAGGAAGATATGAATAAAGACGATAAATTAAAAGCATTGGATGCTGCCATCACACAGATTGAGAAGTCTTACGGAAAGGGCTCTATCATGAAACTGGGCGATTCCGGCACCAATATGAATATTGAAACTGTTCCGACCGGCTCCATCAGCCTGGATATCGCGCTGGGCCTTGGCGGTGTGCCGAAGGGCCGTGTCATTGAGATCTACGGACCGGAGTCCAGTGGTAAAACCACGGTAGCACTCCACATGGTTGCAGAGGTACAGAAGCGCGGCGGCATTGCCGGCTTCATCGACGCAGAGCATGCGCTGGATCCGGTATACGCAAAGAATATCGGTGTGGATATTGACAATCTCTACATTTCGCAGCCGGACAACGGTGAGCAGGCTCTGGAAATTACCGAGACCATGGTTCGTTCCGGCGCAGTAGATATTGTGATCGTGGACTCTGTTGCGGCTCTGGTTCCAAAAGCCGAGATCGATGGTGAGATGGGAGATTCCCATGTGGGCCTGCAGGCTCGCCTGATGTCTCAGGCACTGCGTAAGCTGACCGGTATCATCAGCAAGTCAAACTGCTGTGTGATCTTTATCAATCAGCTGCGTGAAAAGGTTGGAGTTATGTTCGGCAATCCGGAGACGACTACCGGCGGCCGTGCACTGAAGTTCTATTCTTCCGTCCGCATGGATGTGCGCCGTGTGGAATCCATCAAGCAGGGCGGCGAGGTGATCGGCAATCATGTACGTGTCAAAGTCGTAAAAAATAAGATTGCTCCGCCATTCAAGGAGGCAGAGTTTGACATTATGTTCGGTCAGGGCATTTCCAAAGAGGGAGATATTCTGGACCTGGCAGCCAAGGATAACATCGTGGAGAAGAGCGGTGCATGGTATGCCTACGGCGGCGCCAAGATCGGCCAGGGCCGTGAAAATGCCAAGACCTACCTGCGTGAGCATCCGGCAGTCTGCGCTGAGATTGAGACGAAGGTGCGTGAGAAACACGGCCTTCCGGCAGATGAGGCGGTAGCGGCCCTCGCAGCAGGCGCAGCAGAGGAAGAGGCGCAGGACGCAGCATTCACCGGTGCTGATGACGCTGAGTAGTTCTATGAAAATATGGACTATACAGGGCGGAGAAGTACAGGTGCAAAGTCTGCCCATGGAATCTTTGCAGTCCGGAAAACAGCAGAATCCGGCGGCAAACAGAAAGAAAGCAAACGGTCAGAACAGAACAGTCCGGGAGTGCGCCCTCGCACTCCTGGAGTTTCGTGACCGGACCGAGCGGGAACTTCGCCGGAAGCTGAAAGAGCGTGAATACAGCACAGAGGAAATAGATGAGACGGTACTCTTTTTAAAAGAGTACCGTTATTTAGACGATGCGGCTTACGCGGGGCGTTATATCCGCACCTGTGCCGCACGGAAAAGCCGCCGGCAGATCCGGGCAGATTTAGAGCGCAAGGGAGTATCCCGTGAGATCATTGATCTTCAGCTTCAGGAGGAATACGTGGACGAGGACAGCCAGATCCGAAAGCTTCTTGAGAAGAAAGGATATGAACCCGGAAAGCGCATGGAGCCTGCAGAATACCGTCGTCTTATGGGGGCACTTGGCCGCCGCGGATTCTCCGGTGAGGCAATCCGCAGAGTCACGGAAAGCATGCGTGAGGAGTATGACTCGTTCCTCTGATTGTAGCTGCAGAACGTATAAGGCTGCTTCCATTCAGAAAATTCGTGCCCATGAAAGGTATCTTATTGACATAATGCATAAAACAGTTTAAAATTGAAGTGTTGTATTGGTGTACAATGA
>ENA-UONQ01002692-UONQ01002692.1-human-gut-metagenome-genome-assembly--contig:-CS26-NODE-2692-length-11507-cov-3.580859_pt1 | contig 11507 bp, 9 predicted proteins | sample MGYA00242460_ERZ724007 | MGnify/ENA metagenome assembly ERZ724007
ATTATACGTGCGCCTCGGGTTTTTATTACTGGAAACTTTTATTTACAAACTAAATCCTTTCCACCGGCCGTTGAAAAGCGGTTCTGTATAAACGATAACCTGCACGCTCCGCGCACAGGTCACCGTCATCAATAAGGGACTACCGCCCGCCACGGCGATAGTCCCTTAACTGTTTCCTGTCCGGCTGCAAAAGGCTGACTGTGCGTATTCTCACGGTTCAGTCTGAGCATTGAGCATCACGCAGACAGTAAAATATGTCTTGTCATATTCTACTTTCATGACCCCCTGATATTTCTCCACCACTTTATTAACCGACTCCAGGCCGATTCCGGCTCCTTCGTGTTTAGTTGAGGAAAATCTCCCCTTCTGCCGGTTAATCTGATTTCCATATGTATTCTTTATCGTTAAAATCAACTGCCGGCCTTTCTTGCATGCGTTCACTTTAATATATTTTCTGCCTTCACTCTGAGCAATACAGGCCTCGGCTGCATTCTCCACCAGATTACCGAAAATAATGCATAAATCCGTATCAGCTATACCGCATTCCTCCGGCAGATCCACCGTGATTTCCGTCTCGATTCCGTGGTTCTGCGCCATACCGGCATAATGTTGAAGTATCACATCAGCCACATGATTTTTACAGAGAGAAAAATCCCGGCACGCATCATATTCCGGTATCAGCTTTTTGAGATAGCTTTGAAGCTGCTCCATATCTCCGTTCTCGGAAAACCCGTTCAGGGACATCAGGTGGTGCCTCCAGTCATGGCGGAGCCGTCTGGTGCTCTCAATATTTTCCAGCAGTTTTTCATACCGCTCCTTCTGCATCTCTAACTGCATCGTAATGCGTTTTGTATCCTCCATGGCAGAGATGCCCTCATGCGTCTGGATAATCATCTGCAGTGTTACCCAGAACAGCGCGTAGGTCGTAAAAGACCAGAGAATTGTGAACAGGATATCCCCCGTTCCCATATGTACCGGCTTTTTCCAGTAATCGCTGATGAATTTTACATAGAAAACCAGATAAGTGAGGGCAGGAATCACCCAGATAAACCGCCAGAATGAGGATGCCACATTCAGCTCAATCACTTTTTTATAAAGGTCTAAGAACAGGCTGCCGAGCAGGGGGATATAACCGATAAGCACCAGCACCGCATAAAGCAGCTTTGACAGCTCGCAGGAAAAGGGAAGGTGGAGTACATGCCCCATTACCTTTCCCACGACCATGATATTCACGTAGAGATTCAGTACTACAAGCACAAGAAACAGGATTTCCAGGCGGCTGCACCTGACGCTCAGATAGAAAATCAGCACTGCCAGAAAAATCCACAGCAAAATTCCAAAGGTACTGTATTTGTAATAATTACGTCCGGACGACAGGAACAGAATCGTCACCGCCACTGTGATCGCAATCAGCAGCAAGACGAGCAAGCAAGTAACAGGGACATTGTGCTTATAACGGCACCTGAGAGGGGCGTATACAATATAGGCAAAGACCATACAGGTGACGGCAACCCTGACTGCAATACAGATAAGATCCGTGTCCACGGAATGCCTCCTTCCCGGTATGTATCTTTTCGCTGCCACATACACTGTTTTCTTTTTCGAACGCACGACGGTTCTGTTTACCGCAATAATTCATTATCATCATCAGGAGCCCGCGCAGGCGCTGTCCCTCTGTGCCAGCATAAACGCCTCCATGTCATCCTCTGACATAGGTCTGGAATAATAGAATCCCTGAATCTGATCAACTTGACAGTCCAAAACCAGCCGTTTCTGCTCCTCTGTCTCGACTCCCTCGGCGATCACGCGCATGCCCAGGTTCTTAAAAGCACTTATCAGGTTCCTGACGGCATAAAATGCTGTTTTCTTTTCCATTGCAGCATATACCAGGCTTTTATCCAGCTTGACTGTTCCGAAGGGAATGTGAAAGACCGTTGAAATATTGGAATAACCGGTGCCAAAATCATCCAGTCCAATCATGATTCCATATTGGTTCATCTCATATGCAAATTCCGTGACCAGTCTGGGATTTTCAGCCAGAGTACTCTCCGTAAATTCAATCTTTATCTTTGTGAACGGGGTTCCGTTCCGTTTTATAATATCCAGTACCTTCTGCGCCAAATCCGGTTCTGAAAACTGCACCGCCGAGAAGTTGACATGGATTGCTCCCACCTCAATTCCTTGTTCCGTCAGCCTGTTAATATATTTACAAACCTTATCCAGAATAATATAGGTGATTTCAATGATAAGGCCGGTTTCTTCGGCAACGGGAATAAACTCGGACGGATAGACCGGGCCGATTGGCGTGTGATTGAGACGCATCAGGGACTCCGCATAATGAAAGGCTCCATCCTCTGCCGAATAGATCGGCTGATAATACATTTCAAAGGAGGGGTTTTTCAATTCATCTTTCAATATCTGTATCACGCTGTTCCTTCGCTCCAGTTCAGCGAGCATGACCTCATCGCAATAGCAGATAAAACCATGTCTGCCTGTCTTCGCCTGGAAAACGGCATATTCGATGGAGTTGATTGCCGTTTCCAGCGTATCGCCGCTTCGTGTCCGGCGTATGACTCCCACCGCGACCGACAGTGTAAACCGGTACTCTTCTACTTCCCAGGGCTGCTTCATCCGCTCCCGTATCGCAGCAAGGCACTCCTTGATATCCCCGTCACTTTCCGAAGTGAAGAGAAGGGCAAACTCATCCCCGCTGAAGCGGTACACACCGTCCCTGGTACCGATTTCACAGAGATATCCGCAGATTTTCCTTAGAAATTCATCTCCTTTGTGCTGGCCGCAGACATTGTTAATCTGCCGGAACTGCCGAAGCGATACCACGGCCAGTGTAAACTGTTTTTCCGGATGCTTTTTAATCAGCAGCCCCATCATATCCAGAAGCTCCTGACGGTTTGGCACATTTGTCAGATAATCCCGCGAGATCTGGCGGTTCTGCAAATGGAGATAAATTATCAGCATAGCACAGGTAGCCGCCGACCCTGTCAGAATAATTTCCGGATAAATCTGCTGGATTAAAATAACAAATACCGCAAGAAGCGGGAACGCTGCCAGAATGCTGTATACCGTCCGCTCAATCTGTTTCCGGTGTATTACCGTCATGCTCAGACTGGCCAGACAGTAAAAATAAAAGACCAGATAGGTGAGATAAAGACAGCCTCCCCTTTCATATCCGTCCGCACAAACAGCATTCCCGTCAGCGGATTGGCCAGTACCACCAGCGAGTAGGCCACACCCGGAATCATCCAAAAAACGAGCCCCCGTCTCAGTGAAGAGCTTCCCTCAAAGAGAACAGCTGCCGCATATGTAAAATAGATCAGTCCCATCAGGGGCGTAAACAGAAAGTATACTGTCGTCACAATCCAGGTCATCCACCGCAGGCCGGAATGCAGATAATAAATCATGAACGTGGACAATATATTGCTGCCGATTGCGATGAACGTAATCACCAGGCACAACTGGAAGGTTCTGTTCTTAAATGAAGGGAGATGGCTTCCCTTTCTCGAATACGTCCATATAATGAGCAGAAAAATGAGGGAAACCACTTCCGGTGCAATATTCCAGGTCATCCTGTCACCTGCCATTTCCGGCGCAAATATCCTTCAAACAGCATTCCTCACAATGAGGCTTTGTTCTCGCCGTACAGACATCTCTTCCGTGATAAACAAGCCTGTGGCAAAAATCACTCCCCTCTTCGGGAGGAATAATTTTCCATAATTCCATCTCCACTTTTTTAGGATCTTTGATGTTATCCACCAGCCCCATCCGGTTTACCAGACGGATACAATGGGTATCGGTCACAATGGCCGGTTTTCCAAAAACGTCTCCCATGATGAGATTTGCGCTTTTACGGCCGACTCCCGGCAGCTTCAACAGGGCGTCAAAGTCCTCCGGCACTTTCCCTCCGTACTGCTCCCACAAAATCTTCATACAGGCATTTATGTCTCTGGCCTTACTGCGCCCGAGGCCGCAGGGCCTGACAATCTCCTCAATTTTATCCACGTCCGCTTCCGCCAGCGCCTTCACATCGGGAAATTTATCATATAAATCCTGAACCACAACATTCACTCTGGCATCGGTACACTGGGCCGCCAGCCGGACACTAACCAGAAGCTTCCATGCCTGGTTATAATCGAGCGTACAGCCCGCATCAGGATATTCCTCTTTTAATCGTTTTATTATTTCAAGAGCCAGTTCCTTTTTCGTCATTTCTGTATCTCTCCCCCGTTCCCCCAATCATAAACATGCTTTATCCTGTAGCTGCAGCGAAACCTCATTTATTTAAGCCTTAACAGCCCACCTCATTTTAGTCGAACGGGCGCGGCTGTTCATATTGCACTCTTCTGCTGTCGGACGGATTACCTCATCTGCAATTTCACTGTAAACCCCTTGTTTTTTTAACCGCTTAAACGATTTCTTGACGAGGCGGTCCTCACCGGAATGAAACGTCAGGATCGCCGCCCTTCCTCCCGGCGACAGTATATCCGGCAGTTTTTCCAGAAATTCTTCCAGCACCTCAAACTCACTGTTCACATCGATTCGGAGGGCCTGAAATGTCCTCTGGCATGATTTTTTGACCGCTTCCTTTCTCTCGCCTTCCGGCAGGAAAGAGAGTGCCTCTTCTATCAGCCTGCGCAGCTTCGTCGTCGTATCAATGGCGGTACCTTTGCGTCTCGCCGATATTACTGCGCGGGAAATCTCAGCCGCATAAGGTTCATCCGAGTTCTCCGCCAGCATCCCCTCCAGTTCTTCCCTGGAAATATCTTTAAGGCGCTCTGCCGCTGAGATTCCTTTTTCAGAATCCAGACGGAGATCCAGCGGCCCCTCATTCTTGTAAGAAAAGCCTCTGTCCGGGTTATCAATCTGCATCGATGAAACCCCCAGATCCGCCAGCACAAAATCAAAGGTTCCCGCCTCCGCCGCCACCTGATCAATATTCGCAAAGTTCAGTTTCCTGACGGTGAGAAGCTCCGGACCGTAGCCCAGGGCTTCCAGTCGCTTTCTTGTCTTTTCCTGCTCTACGGCATCCACATCGAGGCCATAAATATGGCCTTTTCCCTGCAGGCATTCAAGCATTGCCTGAGTGTGTCCGCCATAGCCCAGCGTAGCGTCCAGCCCCTTCTGCCCCGGCTGTATCTGAAGAAATTCCAATATTTCCTTTACGCAGATCGAAATGTGCATGCCGACGGGCGTGCTGCCCTTTTTAATCACCCTCTCAACCGTCTCGGGATATTTATCTGGCTGCAGCTCTTTATATTTCTCATTATATTTACGCGGATGAGTCCCCTTATAACGGACACGGCGTTTATGCTGTTCCTGATTCTCCATCGGTTACCTCCTGTTAAAAATCCTGTTAAGAATAAAAACGTACGTACCTTCTTTTTTCGAGATCTCATATTCCTTCAGAACAGAGAAACCGTTCCGGGCCGCCAGCGGCCTTACAAACCCTCTGTTTCTCGAATAAAGGATTATGATGCCGTCTTCCTTAAGGAAACCGGCAATACAGCCGAAGAAACGCAGGTACAGCCCGTATATCTCTTCTTCCGTAACGTGTCCCATCTGAAACGGCATGTCCGTGATAACCTCGTCAAACAGATAGTCGTGGCGGAACTGGAAGAAATCACGGTTGATATAATGGGCCGCCATACCGGCAGCTTCCGTATTCTTTCTGGCCTTTCGCACCGCATCCTCCTGGATATCCACACCGTAGGAGGTGTAGGCCCTGACTGCTTTATGGCGTTCAATCAGCATGGTCCCGGCGCCGCAGAAGGGATCCAGCACCTGCGCCCCTTCTTTCATGTATTCCCTGGCGAGCGCCGCCGTCAATGCGGCCGCCGTCGGACGGATACCGGTGGGCGTGACTTCCTTTCTGTATGAAAAGCGGTTGTCTTTCAAAGTATAGAGTTTCAGCAGCAGATTACAATTGCCCTCTTTATTCTCTATCAGGCGCAGCTCCACTTCATAATCCGTGGCCGTATTAATCAGCTTCCTGCCGGACAGCTTTTCAATCTGGCCGGACAGTTTCCGTATAAAAGAGCTTCGCTCCTCCAGTGTCTTCCTGCTCTTCAGCTCGATTCTGAAATACCATGGTTCACCCCCGCCGTGGCTTTCGTTAAGGAGGGAAAGGAGGCCGGAGCCGGTAATCACCTCTGCCGCCTTAAACGGTTCCATCGGGCATGTTCCCATATCCCTGACTACAAATAAAAGCTCCTGCCAGGTCCGTATTTTATCCATCCATCTTAAATTCGTCACCCTGGCTCTGACTCCCGCGCCAAACACCTTCGATTTGGCATCCGGATTAAGGGCCGTCAGTTCCTCCTGCGTCAGGCCTGCAAAATTGCGGTTGGTCAGGAGGACAATATCATAAGGCCGGTCAAAGCCGGTAAATTCATGGTTCTTAATGCCTTCCGCCCGGACCACGAGGGCAGATAATTCCCTCATTTCTTCCATCAGGTGCTTTCTGTTCTCCTGCGTCTCCTCCATCTTTCCAAGCAAACAGAGCTGCTCCTTCAGTTCTTCCAGATAAGCGCTGTAATTAAAACTGCCGATGGCGGACAGGTAGGCGCTTTTGACAAAACGCTGCTCCTCTCTGCGGTATGCCGCGTAAACCGGCTCCAAAAACTCCTGATTTCCAAGATCCCCCATCAAAAGCGCAGCATTTTTCCGTGTCTTTGCATCTTCCGACCAAAGCAGCCCGGCTAATTGTTCCTCCTGTCCTTTCACAAGTGAAGACAGGACTTTCAGCTTCCCTTTGTCTTTTACTTCCTGCCTCAGAAGGCTTAAATTCTGCCTCACATCCCTGTTCTGTGCAATCTGATTCCAATACTCCTTTATCATATTCCTCCCCTGGTGGTTCTCACTTTTCTGATTTTTCCTTTGATCGGCTTGTCCTGCAGGCTTTCCAGGACATGGCTTCCTTTACCGTTTAATATTTCTACATAGGTCAGGCTTTCCCTGACATCAATAATTCCTATATCCGAGACTTCTATCCCATCGATACTGCATAAGGTTCCCACAATGTCACCGGGACGCATTTTTGATTTCCTGCCGCCTCCGATGGACAGGCGGGTGATATCCTGATTCAGAGCCGCCCTTTTGGACGGCTTTGCCTCTGTTTTCAGCCGCTGTGACTTCCAGAAGTTTTTTTCTTCTTCCCCGCTGCTCTCAGGGCAAACCAATACAGGCAGAGAGCGTCCGGTATATTCCTCCGTCATCTGAAGCATACGCCTGTCCTCAGCCGTTACCAGACTGACTGCTTTGCCGGTCCTGCCGTTTCTTCCGGTCCGTCCGATGCGGTGGACATACGTCTCTCTTCCGGTGGGAAAATCGTAATTGATGACATGAGTGATATTCTCCAGATCAATTCCTCTGGCCGCCACATCCGTAGCTATCAGATACCGGATAGCCCCCCGCCGGAACGCATCAATGGTCTTCAAGCGTTCTTTCTGTTCCAGCTCTCCGTGGATCATTCCGCAGAATATCCTGTGTCTGCGCAGTTTTTGGAACAGCACGTTTACCATCTCCCTCGTTCCGCAGAAAATAATACAGCACTGTGGATTTTCCCTGTACAGTACATTCAGAAAAACCTTAAATTTATTTTCATTATCCGTCTCAAAAAGCTCCTCCGTGATGGCATTCTCCGCCGCCTCCGGCTGTTCCGTAAAAATCATCACCATATCATGGATATGGGAACCGGCGAACTCACGGATTTCCGGTTTCAGAGTCGCTGAAAACAGGGCAATCCTGCACTCAGGAGAGAGGAGGTCAAGAATCTGCTTAACCTCGTCGATAAAACCCATGTCAAGCATCAGATCCGCCTCATCGATTACGAGACAGGTGACTTTGTCAAGAAGGAGGCTCCCCCTGCGTATATGATCCATAACACGGCCCGGTGTGCCTGTGACAATATGAGATTTCTGTTTCAGGCTCCGTATCTGTTTATCGATGGGAAAACCGCCGAACACGGCAGGAACCTTCAGGCGTTTTTTCCTTCCGATATGAAAGACTTCTTCCTGAACCTGTACCGTCAGCTCTCTTGTTGGCTCCAGAATCAGCGCCTGCGGAAGGTTTTCCTCCCATATTATCTTATCGCAGATGGGAATCGCAAACGCCGCCGTCTTACCGCTCCCGGTAGGCGCTCTCCCGACCACGTTCTTTCCCTCCAGCATAGCCGGAATTACCTGCTGCTGGATCTCAGTGGGCCTTTCGTAGCCGAGCAGCCTCAGTGATTCCAATATATCGTCCGACAGCCCATAGGTGCCGAAGCTGTCCTGGTTTTCATTTATCATTATTCACCGCCAATCAACAAAAACACCCTGCCGGGCGGCACTGGCTCACGATCTGTATCGTAAGAAAGCGCTGGGCAAGGATTAATTACCGTCATTTTATCATTTTATGCGAAAGATAGCAAGGATTACATAAGAAAGTGCTGATTATATGTTACAATTCAGCCTTCGGCCAAACTGCAATAAATGATGCACAGAAACGGCAAAAAAACATCATGGCTGAACTGTTGCGATTATACGCTGACCGGACGGCCCGGAATGCCGCGGCCCGCAAATTATTCTGCGGGCCGCTTTCCATATTTTAAATTTGTTTTTAAATTTCTGCCGTTTCTTATGGAAGCAATGCAAACCGTTTATCCCGGATGAATTTCCTCCTGGAAGGATTCCCCTCACAGCGGTATATCTCCAATTCTTTCAGGTCGTAAATAACCGACCACACCGTATCCTTGCCTGTGGCCCGCTCATACCGGCACATGAAACCAAACCGGCCCGACAGTATCTTTTTTGCAAACTCCGGATCCCGCTTGTCTTCTGCCTCAAATGCCCTCTGTATTGTCTGATACCGCTCCTCTGCGTTCCAGTTGTCTATTTGCGTGTTATTGAAGTGTTTCATGGAATCCAGATGAAATGAATTGACAGCAGATACAAAAGGGTGTTCTTCATCCTGGTATCTGATTTCTGTTTGCTCCGCATTACATTCGATGACGGCAGCATTGCCCTGCCTGTCTGCTGCGGTGAAGGTCTGGCTCGAGGCAATCGGAAGCGCCTTTAAAGCTTCTGTAAATTCCGGCACAGTGGCGCACCGTTCCAGGCCATATCTTAAAATCATCCCGGCATTCAGGCCGGCGCCGAGAACGGAAGGCCAGACGGCCGTTAATCCGATTGCCAGCCCGCGTTCATTCACTCCGTCCTCCATCTCTACAAAAGCAGTGGTATTTCCCTGGAAGGAATAAGGGGGGCCAAACGCTGCGGGTTTCTTGATTTTATAAATGAAATTCATATAAAGCTTTTCTATTTCCGTCAGAAAATCACTGTTCCTGGCAAGAATGATGTGATTTTCATTTTTAAATGCCACACAGGAGCATTTCTGCTCCGGCATGATGCAGTACATGCTTAGAAGCACGGCCATAAGTTTTTCCGATGCGATTTTCTGTCCTGCGGCTATCCCCTCAATTTCCTCCAGCACCTCAGGAAAATATTGTTCGTATGAGGGAATGCAGCGGCGGCTGAATTTAATCCGCTCTTCAGTGATGGGAAAGGGAACCCCGTCAAGCAGTTTTTTCCCGTTTTTGAGCAAAAGCCCGCCCCATTTTAAGCCAATCTCATAATGCGTTCCGTTAAATCTTCCGTGATACATATTTTGCTCTCCTTCTTATATCCGGCGGAAAAAGTCAGCGAAACGCATTTTCCCCGCCGGTATTGAGAGCTACCGGTAACTCTGAGAAAAGCATAATTGAATAAAAATTTAATGTCAATACCCTATATTATCAAAATATTAATACTCGGCGCCCCTTATCTGCACCGCTCAATCCGTATCCGGTATTTCCCCAGGTGTGCCAGGACACCTTTTTCCTGCTTATTTTTCCCGTCTTCTCTCTCCCAGGCCAGATTCTGATAACGGTGGATACTGAATATCACTCCGAGAAGAACATAAATAGTCACAGTATGGTACCCGCCATATGAAAAGAACGGCAGTCCGCCTGTGGAAATTGTATAAAAGCCAAAGTTGATCATTAGATTTCCGGCAATCTCGGCTGCTATCACCATGAGACAGCCATAACCCACTATCTTGCCCAGCCTGTTTTTCTGTTTATATATCATCCGGAACAGGCAGAACAAGAATACTGCCAATAAGCCAACCAAAAGACAAGCCGCTATAATTCCATATACCGAGGCCACCTGAAGCAGGATATAATCGTCTTGAACACCCGGCAGCATATGGATGGGCAGCTGTTCCGGTTTCACGCCACCGGTTCCGAACATGGTGAGTCCCTCTATCACTTCTCTTGTCCTGGCTGCCTGATAACCGGCTCCCTGGGCATACCGTTCCGGGTGGAATAAAACTTCAATCCGTTTTATCTGGTACGGCTGCAGTTGTGCAAGAACCGCTATGACTGCGGAAACCGGTATGATACCGGCTGTCAGAACAATGCCTGCCTTCCGGTTCTCGTTAAACCATCCTTTTATCACGGCGGCCGTCATCATGATATAACAGACGCAGGCCATAACAATTGTAATCCCTAATCCGCCGCCAATCCGGGCCGCTGCAATCCAGAAAGCCGCTGCCAGCCAAAAAAGACTGGATGCTATTCCGTAATACCCGCGGTTCCTGTTCTGATACAAGATTCCTCCATACACCGGGACAAACAGATAGATAAGACTTTTCAGGTAGGAATGACTGCCAAGATAGCCAGGCGCTGACAGGCAGATAATAAACAGTCCCGCCAGCAGTAAGGCTCCCATTTTTTTCCCATGTCTGCCCACCGGGCTGTAGTCCACGCAGAGGATGACAAGCATAACTGCGGTCCCCATGAGCACATAAACGCATTGGCGTGCAAAGGCATTATCAATTACCCTCTGGTAAACTACCAGCTCCTCACCAAACCGGTAGAAGCTGAAATACTGGGTCAATAGTCCGGCCACACTCATCATAAACGCCAGGAGAAACAGAGGAGCGCCCGGCTTTGGCCTGTGGATACGATCCATCTCAATTCCCACCTCCACCGGATCTCCCATCTGCCGAACCGCCTGCTCTATGGCTTCTTCGGCGGACATTCCCTCCTTTTCATAAAACTCGGCCTGGTCTTCTATATGGTTCCTGATTTCTTCGATGACCTCGGCCTTCGCCTTTCGATTCCGAATCTGTTCCTCCAGTTGTTCCAGATAACTATTCAGCTCCACACAGCTCACCTCCTATGATTCGGGAAACAGCCCTGTTATAGAACTGCCATTCCTTTTTCTTTTCCTCCAGCGCTATTCTGCCCTCTTTCGTAATTCCGTAATATTTACGTACCTTCCCCATCACCTCCGCCTCATAAGAAAACAGAAGCTTCTGTGATTCCATGGTGTGAAGCAAAGGATACAGCGTGCCCGCCTTAAGTTCAAACAGATTCTCAGAACGTTTTCCAAGAGTCTCAATCATCTCATATCCGTACATATCACGTTCTGATAAGAGTTGTAAAAGCAGCATAGACGTATTGCCGGCTG
>ENA-UONQ01002696-UONQ01002696.1-human-gut-metagenome-genome-assembly--contig:-CS26-NODE-2696-length-11492-cov-4.810265_pt1 | contig 11492 bp, 10 predicted proteins | sample MGYA00242460_ERZ724007 | MGnify/ENA metagenome assembly ERZ724007
AAGCTAAAGGGCTTGCCGCCTGCAATTCACAGACAGCAAGCCCTTTCGGCTGCTTGAACAATTTTTACTTCAGAATATTGTCTAACTTTTTGGGGTCACTTCAGGTGAACTTCGGAGCGCTTTTTTTGAGCTTTAAGCGGACTTGTAAAGCTGAGGAGGAGGCTTTGTCAACGTGGTAGGTATTTTGCACAGTGCCCTTGTAATTTTGTAGAAATCCGATTATAATATAACCAGAAATTTACTCTTTTAGGGGGAGTTTACCATGATTTTTGAAAATATGGATCGCATTATTTTTGCAGGGGATTCCGTAACGGATATGGGCAGCGCACAGCCGGTGGGCGAGGGCTTGTTTGACAACATGGGTCACGGCTATCCGCGCGTCATCGAGAGCCTTGTGACGGCGACTTACCCGGAGCTGAGCATTCGTTTTACGAACTCCGGCATCAGCGGCAATACGTCGAAAGACCTGCTTGCGCGCTATGAGCGCGACGTGCTTTCCTTGAACCCGCAGTGGGTGTCTATCTGCATCGGCATCAATGATGTGTGGCGGCAGTTTGATTCTCCGGCGCTTACCGATCAGGCGGTTGACCCGGTGGAATATGAAGAAAACCTGCGCACGATGATTGAGCAGGCGAAAATGGTTGCGAAGGGCGTTATCGTCTGCACGCCGTACTACATGGAGCCGAACAAGAGCGATTTTATGCGTGCCAGAATGCAGGAATATGTGGACATCTGCGAGCGCCTTGCCGAAGAATACGGCTGCCGTTTTGTGAACTTCCAAGCGGTGTATGACAAGTTTTTGCAGTATAAACACTCCTCGCTCATCGCATGGGATCGCGTGCACCCGAACCAGATCGGCGCGACGCTGATGGCAAAGGAATGGCTCTCGAAGTGCGGGTTTGAATACGACCACACGCCGGAGGCGTAAGATCCCATTATAATCTGGGGGAGTTGAAAGCATGAAATTTGGTGTGCAGCTTTACGGCCTGCTCAACAACATGCAGGGCGAGGTTTTGGAAAAGCTTTCTGCGTTGGCAGAGTCCTTTTTTCAACGAAATAAATTCCTTCGGGATTTGTAAAATATACCTTCGGTATGTGAAATTGCCCTACGGGCAGTGAAATGCGCTGCGGCGCGTGAGATTTATTTCATTTCACATTGCGACGTAGGAGCAATATTTCACAATGAGAAGCACACTTGTGTGCGACGCATTATTTCACTAAAACTTCTTTAAAATTAGCAAAGTATCAACGGACGTGGGGAGAAACACGCTTAACTTCACTTTGCGCGAAACACAAAACTTCACGTTTATACGGTAGTGTAAGTATTTCACGTTGTTGCAGGCGCGGCTTTGTTGGACTTCCGTATTTTTCCAAAAATCTAAAAAGGAGCAGAAACCATAGAATTCGGTTTCTGCTCCTTTTAATCTCTTTATTTATGCGAAGATACCTTGAATAAACTATGAAAAATAGTGTTTAGGAGCTAAAAAGATCAACAACAAGGGTACCGCTATAGAAGCAGCCGTCGTAAGTGTAGCTGTAAGCGTTCTCTTAACGCCGTTCCACTCGGTGTAATCTAAGCTTTCAATTGCCGCTCCCGCAGACAGCCATGTTGCCAAAATATCTATCCCAAATAAACAACCCACAATTGGAATTCCAAATATAACTGCAATAACGCTACTAAATAAATCACCATTTGCAAATATTTCAGATATCGATTCAATAAACTCCCAAACTAAAACTCCACTCCATATCGCATTTACAGCACAAAGCAAGAATATGTATATTTTTGTGAAAATGCTGCGTTCACTTGTTATAACTCTTTTAACGTATAGATATATTCCTACAACCATAACAATCGCGAAAAGAACGCCCACAATAATTTTTATTGCAGGCCAGATCCACATTACAGCTCCTGCTGTACCTACTGCCGCCAAAATAGCTGCCATTACAATCAGAAATACGATAAACCCTAAGTCCACAAAGATGATCCATTCCATACAAATTCCCCCTAAAACATTATAAATTTCGGCTGTTTGCCTTTTTCGCCGACATATTACCACCTTTTATTGAAAAAGTCAACTATTTCAGGAATGAAATTTTACAATAGTTGACTTTTTACCATTATAATGGAGATACTATGGTCATAATGGGAGGGTTCAGCTTATGTACATGCCGCAAATCGGTGAACGGATACGCTTTCTGCGCACGCGGCAGAACCTTTCCCAAAGCGCATTGGCGGAAAAGCTCAGTGTTTCCAAATCGGTCGTAAGCTCCTATGAGACCGGCGTTCACCTGCCTCCTTACGATGTCCTGCTGCGTATCGCCGCTATTTTCGGCGTGAGCACCGATTATCTTCTCGGTGCATCCTCCGGCAGAACGATCAATGTTGACGGGTTGACCGACACACAGATACAAGCGATAGCTCTGATCGTAAGCGAGTTGAAAGAGAAACAAATTTGACAGTTGTTATAAAATAAAACTCCCCCGAGTGTACGGTGCATAAGCTACCTTGCTCGGGGAAGTTTTTGTGAGGTAATAAGTAATAGTTAAAAGTGAAAAAGTTTACGTTCCACGCACAGCCTCGGTGAGGTTGGGGGCGTGTGCTGGTTACTTTTGGGGAAAATCATTCCTCGAATGGGCGGACGCGGAGGGTGACGCCGAACAGCCCGAGTTTTTTGCACGGCTGGTCGCCGGACGGCACGGAGATGGCCTACTGCGGTTTGCATTTGTGAGCTACGCGATTTTGGAAGACCCGAAATGACTGACGAGGTGAATAAAAATGATTTTTGAAAATAAAGGCAAAGAGAATACCTTGGAGACGCTGCACATTGCTTTAAACGCTGCGAAGGAGCGCGGAACGACGCTTGTGGTGGCTTCGAGCGCGGGCGACACGCTTATAGAACTCATCAAAATGCAGGAAGAGCTCGGGACAAATGTGCCGATGGTCATGGTGGGGCAGGCGTACGGCTACCCGAAGCAGGGCGTGAACATCATGACGGACGAGCGGCGCGCGGAGTTGACCGCAGCCGGTGTGCATATCATTCATGCCGCGCACGCTTTGAGCGGTGCGGAACGCGGCATCAGTCGTAAATTCAGCGGCGCGTACCCGGTGGAGATCATGGCGCACACGCTGCGCATGTTCGGACAGGGCACGAAGGTTTGCGTGGAGATCGCCATGATGGCGCTGGATAACGGCGCGATTGAGTTTAATAAGCCGGTTGTCTGTGTAGGCGGCTCGGCGCGTGGTGCGGACACCGCGTGCATCATCACGCCGGCGTATACGGCAGACTGTCTTGACACGAAAATTCACGAGATTCTCTGCAAGCCGGGTTTGTATTAAATCATAAAGCAATGGCAAAAGCTCTGCGCCTGAAATTCGGTGCAGAGCTTTTTGCTGTCTTACATTATCGTTTGCCGCGCTTTTTGGACGGCTCGCCTGTCCAACGGCGGCTTTGGGGCGTCGGCGGTTGACTCGTTCTGCCGTGTTTTGCGCCGTTTTTGTTTTTACCGTCAAACGGTTTATTGCTGTTTGCGGCGGGCTTTGGGGGAGCAAAACGGGTATCACCGTGGCGGGGGCGCAAGAGGCAGTTTTTGCCTGTGCCAATGAGGTCGCGGCGATTCGCTTTGATGAGCGCTTCTGTGACGAGGTCGTAATTTTTCGGGTCACGGTACTGGATGAGCGCGCGCTGCATCGCTTTTTCGTGCGGGTCGCGCGCGACGTATACAGGCTTCATTGTGCGCGGGTCGAGCCCCGTGTAGTACATGCAGGTCGAGATCGTGGACGGGGTGGGGTAGAAGTCCTGCACCTGCTCCGGCATATAGCCGAGGTCGCGCAGATATTCCGCGAGCTTTACGGCGTCCTGTAAGGTGGAGCCGGGATGCGAGGACATGAGGTACGGCACGAGGTACTGGTTGAGGTGCATTTCTTCGTTCAGCTCTTTGTAGCGCTTGACGAAGCGGCGGTAGACGGAATTCTGCGGCTTACCCATCATGCGCAGCACGCCGTCGGAAATATGCTCCGGTGCGACTTTGAGCTGGCCGCTGACGTGGTATTTAACAAGCTCGCGGAAGAACGTTTCGTCTTTGTCATTGATGAGGTAATCGAACCGAATGCCGGAGCGCACAAAGACCTTTTTCACTTTGGGCAATGCGCGCAGCTTGCGCAGGAGGGAGACGTAATCCGTGTGGTCGATCTCCATGTTGGGGCATGGCTCCGGGAACAGGCATTGGCGGTTTTTACACACGCCGACCTTCATCTGCTTTTTGCAGGCGGGCTTGCGGAAGTTTGCCGTGGGGCCGCCGACGTCGTGAATGTAGCCTTTAAAATCGGGATCCTCGGTCATTTTTTTCGCTTCTTCCAAAAGCGATTCGTGGCTTCGGGACTGAATGATGCGGCCCTGGTGGAACGTCAGCGCGCAGAAGCTGCATGCGCCGAAGCACCCGCGGCAGCTGGTAAGACTGAATTTCACTTCTTCAATGGCGGGGATGCCGCCGAGGGCTTCGTAATCCGGGTGATAGGTGCGCGTATAGGGCAGGGCGTAGGTGTCATCCATTTCTTCGGTCGAAAGCGGCATCTGCGGAGGATTCTGCACGACGAACAGGTGATCGTCCGGGTAAGGCTCGACGAGCGTTTTCGCCGTGAACGGGTCGGTGTTGAGATACTGATTGTAAAAGCTTTTCGCGTACAGCTCTTTACTGGTGGAAATCTTATCGAAGCCGGGAAGGTGGAGCACGTCGTTGCCGTCGGGCGCGATGTGCGTTTTATACACGGTACCGCGGATGAACGTGAGCTCCTGCACGGGGATGCCGCTGCGCAGGGCTTCGGCAATCTCGACGATGGAGCGCTCGCCCATGCCATAGGAAATGATATCCGCGCCGGAATCGAGCAGGACGGAGCGCTTCATTTTGTCCGACCAGTAATCATAATGCGCAAGGCGGCGCAGGCTGGCCTCGATGCCGCCGATGATGATGGGCGTTTTCTTGAACGTGCGGCGGATGAGGTTGGAATATACGATGACGGCGTAATCCGGGCGCAGGCCCATTTTGCCACCGGGGGAGAAAAAGTCGCTGCGGCGGCGCTTTTTGGCGACGGAATAGTGGTTCACCATGGAATCCATATTGCCGGCGGAAACGAGAAAGCCAAGTTTTGGCTCGCCGAGTGTGCACACGCTTTCGGGGTCGCGCCAGTTCGGCTGTGCGATAATGCCGACCGTGAAACCGTTTGCTTCGAGAATGCGGGAGATGATCGCCGTGCCGAACGACGGGTGGTCGACGTAGGCATCGCCGCTGATGTACACGAAATCGAGCTGTTCGATGCCGCGTACCGCCATATCTTCTTTTGAAACAGGCAAAAAAGCCGTTCTGTCTAATTTGTTCATGAAAAAGTCCTTAAGAATTTATACGCTGCCGGTCAGAATGCCGCACGGCTCTGTCCAGTCAAAATGTTTCGTTTCCTCGCCGAGCTTCCACACGGCGGGGCAGGTGGTCTCGTGCCAATCGAGCGGGCATGCGGTGGGCTGGGGCTGACTTGCGCGGCGGAAAGCGTCGCGGATGATGGCTTTGCGCTCGCCGTTTAAATAGGAAGCCGGAACGGAGAGCAGCGTGGGTGTGCCGCTTTTTGCCACAAGCTCCAGCCAGCGCATGCCGAGCGTTTCGTCGATGGCATCGGTGAGCGGTACGCAGTCGGCATCAATGGCGAAGAAGCGGTCGTGCATCGGCGCGGTGAATGCCAATGTGTTCATGCCCATGCGGCGCGTACGTGCCCAGAGCTTGCCGCTGACGTCATCGCCGGTGCGGTTGAGATGCATGAGCCCAGCGCCGAGGTGGCCGAAGCAGTTGCAGCCCATGACCATGGCGTCACCCGCGGCAGCTAAGATGCGTTTATATAATTCAATTAAAATTTCGGCCGTCGTGCGGGTCTCGTCCGCAAAGCGCCAACCGCTGTCCGTGAGCTTGTCGCCCATTTCAAAGCCCCAACGGCCGAGTACGTCGTAGGAAGTGAAATCGTGCTTGATGAGCTTGTAACCCCAGCTTGAGACGGTGCGGATGTCCTCCGCGATGTGGTCGAGCACTTCGGGCACGGAGGGGTCGAGGTATTCGGGGTCACGCTTCGAGCGCCAAGAGGCGGGAATACTTTCGCTGTGATCCCATAATAAACGTACCCAGATGCCCGGCTGTATGCCGGATTCGCGCAGCTTTTTGGCGAGGCCCGGCATGTCCGGAAAGCCCTTGTTGCCCGCGTGCCACGGGCCGCCGTTGTAGTTATCCGCACGGTCGATTTGCCAGCAGTCGTCGATGATGAACCACGGGCGGTTTGCGAGCCCCTCGGTGAGTTCGGTGAGGGCCTTCGCTTCGCGCAGAACGTCATCTTCCGTGGCATGCCCGTAGGCATGGTACCAGTTATTCGCGCCGTAGACGGGGGATTTCGGCAGAATGGGGTTCGGACTCAAAACGGAGAAAAATTCACCCATGGCAGTAAAGCCGTCGGCGTCTTCGTATTCTGCACGGCAAAGCTCCGCAGCGCAGAGTGTGCGGCCGTTTAAGCACACGCCGAGACCGCCGCAGCGCACGTCGAGATATACGCTGTACCCGGTGCTTTCGGCTGTCCACCAGCACATGGCAGCGGGCTGCGTGTGCACGCCGAAGGCTTCGGTCTTGTTGCCGCTCTGCAGGAAGAAGTACCACGGCATGACGCGATGGGGGACATAACCGCGCCATTCATAGTCGCCGTAGCCGCGCTCCCAAACACCGCCTAAAACCTGTGCTTTTTCGGGTAGCGGGTCCGCGAAATAGAGCGTGACGCGCTGCACGGGCGTTGTGTCAGCGGTGACGTATACGCGCAGAGCTTCGCCGTTCGGCTTTAACTCGACGGCGATGTCTTTATAGGTAGTTGGATTTTGAAACGGAAGGAATTTTTCTTCGTCGTCGGTTTTTAAGAGCATGCCGGTGGGCATGGGGAATTTCTTTGGATTCATAGGGGTGCTCCTTCGGTCATGGATGCTTTTTTATAGTATAACACAGGATATGCAAAAAGGAAAGTGATGAAATTCCGTGAAAGCTGTACGAAAAATTCGTTTGATTTTCTTCCTTGTCAACCGTGCAAAGGTGTGCTATGCTTTAACATGTACGCACAACTGAGTTTTGTATCGGTTGACAGTTTCAATGGAGAGGACAATAAAAATGAAAGAAAAATTTAAAGACAGTGCGCTTTCCCCGAAAGAGCGTGCGGAAGACCTGCTGCCGCGCCTGACGCTGCGCGAAAAGGTCGGTCAGGTGAATCAGAAGCTTTACGGCTTTCAGAGCTACACCTGCAACGGCGAGCACGTGGAGCTTGCGGACAGCTTTAAAGAAGAAGTGGAAAAATGGGGCGGCCTCGGTGTGCTTTACGGCTTATACCGCGCAGACCCGTGGGCGAATAAGGATTATACGACCGGCCTTACCGGCGTGAACGCAATCCGCGCCTATAATCTGGCGCAGCACTATGTACTGGAGCACTCTCGCTTCGGCATTCCGATGCTGATGAGCAGCGAGTGCCCGCACGGCCACCAGGCGCTCGACGGCTATTTGCTGCCGGTGAACCTCGGCATGGGCGCAGCGTGGAACCCGAAGCTCGTTGAAGAGGGCTTTAAGGTCGTTGGCGCACAGCAAAAAGAAATGGGCGTGGATTTTGCGCTCGTTTCCATGCTGGACATTCTGCGTGACCCGCGCTGGGGCAGAAGCGAAGAGTGCTACGGCGAAGATCCGTACCTCTGCGGTCAGAACGCTGCTGCGGCGGTGAAGGGCTGTGCGAGCGCCGGTTTGGAGGTTGTTGCGAAGCACTTCTGCGCACAGGGCGAAACGACCGGCGGCGTAAACGCCAGTGCGGCGCGCATCGGCGAGCGCGAGCTGCGCGAAATTCATCTGCCCGCGATGAAGGAGGCCGTGAAAGCGGGCGCGACGGGTGTGATGGCAGCATATAATGAGATTGACGGTGTGCCGTGCCATGCGAATGAGTGGCTTTTAAAGGACGTGCTGCGCGAGGGGCTCGGTTTTGACGGCATCGTGATGGCGGACGGCGTAGCGATTGACCGTCTCAGTATGCTGACGGGTAACGACAAGGCGGCAAACGGCGCGTATGCTTTAAATGCAGGCGTGGACGTGAGCCTGTGGGACGACAGCTTCCCGCACCTGGAAGAAGCCGTGGAGCGCGGGCTCGTTTCCGAAGAAACGCTCGACAAGGCGGTTCTTCGCGTGCTGGAGCTGAAATTTGCGCGCGGGTTGTTTGAGCACCCGTACCTTGAAGAAAAACCGCTGACGGAATACAATGTGCCGAAAACGTTTCCGCAGAACCTTGAAATTGCGCGGCAGTCGGCAGTGCTGCTCAAAAACAACGGTGTTCTGCCGCTGAAAAAGGAGAAGAAGCTGCGTATTGCGGTCATTGGCCCGAACGCGGACGCGCTGTATCAGCAGCTTGGTGACTACACACCGCCGCTGCGTGACGGTGTGGGTGTGACGGTGCTTGACGGCATTCGGAACGAATTTAAGAACGCCGGTGTACGCTATGCGCTCGGCTGCACGATCTGCGACGACGATACTTCCGGTATTGCGGAGGCGGAGAAGCTTGCGGAGGAGAGCGACCTCGTCATTTTGGCGCTGGGCGGTTCTTCAAGCCGCTTTGCGGGCGCGGAGTTTGACACGAACGGCGCGGCAATCGTCGGTGCGAAATTGCAGATGGATTGCGGCGAGGGCGTGGATACCTCTGATGTGCGCCTGCCGGGCGCGCAGAACGAACTGGCCAATGCCGTGTTTGAAAGCGGCAAGCCGGTCGTGACGGTGCTCGTTTCCGGCCGCCCGCATGCTATCCCCGAGATTGCGGAAAAGAGCGATGCGGTGCTGTGGTCGTTCTATCCGGGCCCGTGGGGCGGCACGGCCATTGCGGAAGTTTTAAGCGGCGCGGCAGATCCGTGCGGCTGCCTGCCGGTTTCTGTGCCGCGCACAACGGGACAACTGCCGGTGTACTACAACGCCCGCGCTTCCTACGATGTGATGCGCTACCGCGATTTGGAGAACACGCCGCTGTACCCGTTCGGCTTCGGTTTGCACTACACGACGTTCAAGACGACCGTAAAGGACGGCACGCCGGAAATTTCTATTGCGGCACTTGAAAACGGAAAAGCGCATACCGTGACGTGCGAGGTGGAAAACACCGGCAGCACGGCGGGCCATGCGACGGTGCAGCTGTACATTCAGGGCGTGAGCGGCACAATCGTCCGCCGCGTGCGCGAGCTGAAAGCGTTTGAGAAGGTGTATCTCCAGCCCGGCGAAAAGAAGACGGTAGAACTGAAGCTTGACTGTGACGCACTGAGCATCTGGAACCGCAAAATGCAGTTTGCGCCGGAAGAGAGTAAAGTGGAGCTTTACGTTGAGGAAAGCGGCAGCAAGGTCTGGAACGGCGAGCTGAAAATTACGAAGTAAACGAATATAGTCAAAACAAAAGCACCGTGCCTCACAAGGACACGGTGCTTCGTTTATTTATGCTTTAAGAGGAATTATTTGTGCGCTTTCATATATTCGAGATTTTTCTCGATGAGGGCACAGCGCTGGCGGACGCAGTCTGCGGAACGCAGCGGGTCGGCTGGGGTGCCGAACGCATAGTCGAGCAGCTGTGCAATGCTCGTCTCCGCGACGTGCATGCGTGTATCGGAGGAAGCGTAGTAGACGTAGACCTTGCCGTCGTCATCAGCGATGGCACCGTTCGTGAACACGACATTGGAAACATCGCCGACGCGCTCTTTGCCCAGCGGGGCGATGAAGAAGCCGCCCGGTTCTGCGATGAGCTTTGCAGGGTCCTGCAGGTCGGTCACGAAGACATACAGCACGTAGCGCAGGCCGGCTGCGGTGTTGCGCACGCCGTGTGCAAGGTGGATCCAGCCCTTTTCGGTCTTGATCGGCACAGCGCCGGCGCCGTTTTTGGACTCGGTGATGGTGTGGTAGCGGCGCGGACTGACGACTTTTTCTTCGTCGATGACAGCGTTTGTGATGTCGTCGCATAGACCGAAGCTGACGCCGCCCTGGTCGCCGGCTTCAATGAAGCTGTCCTGTGGGCGGGTGTAGAACGCATACTTGCCGTTGACGAATTCCGGGTGCAGCACGCAGTTGCGCTGCTGGGGAGATTTCGTCTTGAGGTCCGGCAGGCGCTCCCAGTTGACGAGATCCTTTGTGCGGACAATGCCGGCAGCGGCGAATGCGGCAGAGAGGTCGTTCACGGTCTTATCCTTGCTTTCGCTGCAGAACACGCCGTAGATATAGCCGTCTTCGTGTTGCGTCAAACGCATATCGTAGACGTTCGTTTCCTCGGGGGAGGTGTCTGGCAGGATGACCGGGTAATCATCAAAGCGGAAGCCCTGCACAGGGTTATTGCTGCGCGCGACGGCGAAGAAGGACTTTCTGTCATTGCCTTCTACGCGGGCGACGAGGCAGTACTGACCGTTCAGCTTGATGGCGCCGGAGTTCATGACGGCGTTCACGCCGAGACGCTCAAGACCCAGCGGATTTGTCTCCTCGTTCAGGTCAAATTTCCAGAACGGCGGAATGTGGTCGCGGGTGAGGACAGGATTCTCGTAACGCGTGTAAATGCCGTTGTAAAAAGCGGCAGGCTTGTTCTCTTTTGCGATGAGCGCTTCGTAATCGTGAAACGCCTTTTCAATGTTCGGGTTCATGTTTGTACCTCCATACAGAATATTACAAGCATACTATACCACGCGACGTGCGTTCGGTCAAACGGTATGTGTTGCCTGTTATTGCAAAAATATTGTTTAGCGGATGTCCTTGTACTCGGATTTTTCTGCGCGGCGCTGCTGGATGTAGGTGATGAGCTCAAAGAGACCGTCTGCTAAAATGCTGATGCCGAAGAACATGATGGCGGCTTTTGCGGCACGGAACGGATTTACGAGCAGCACGATGCCGAGAATGAGCGGCAGTACGGCGGAGAGGAGTACCCAGAAGCGGTAGGGGCTGTACACCGGGAGGGCATCAACGGCGAGCGGCATTTTTCCGATGCCGTCTACAAGCAGCATGATGCCGAGCGCGATGGGCAGGAAAGAGAGGACGACGTACGGGCGGGAAAAGCAGAAAATACCGAACGCAAGGCAGAGAATGCCGATGACGAGCGTGCCGCTTGCAGTGAAGCCGAGGTTTCTGGCTTTTATAAAATACCAGAAGCTATGTGCGGCGTACAAAATGAGTGCAGCGGCGATGCCCCAGCAAAAGACGGTGCCGGACATGCCCGGCCAAAACGTGAGCACAAGGCCGAGCGCCATGTAAAGGACGGACGCCCAAAGAGACGTGGTGCGGAAGAAAATGTTTTTCATGAAGATAAGTCCTTTCTATAATTTACTGTGAGGTGGTGATTTTTCTAAGGACTTGCTTTGGCAAGTCCTTTAGGAAACCCATGCAACTGGGTTTCCTACGTTTGGAACGTCCTCCGGACGTTCCAAACTACCTTCCTAGTTTTT
>ENA-UONQ01002697-UONQ01002697.1-human-gut-metagenome-genome-assembly--contig:-CS26-NODE-2697-length-11492-cov-4.444959_pt1 | contig 11492 bp, 7 predicted proteins | sample MGYA00242460_ERZ724007 | MGnify/ENA metagenome assembly ERZ724007
AAAGAACTACAGGAACTGTTTCACAGCTGTATGCCGCTGTTTATCGCCCTCGGAGATGAGGTCCGCTTAAACATCATCGAAGCATTGTGCATTGCCTCCCAGAACGGTCACACGGAAGGGCTGAACGTCAACGAGATCACCCGGCAGACCAATCTGTCCAGACCGGCTATCTCACATCATTTAAAGATCATGAAAAGCTGCGGACTGGTAGAAGTTACCCAGTCCGGTACTTCCAATTACTACCGTCTCACCTTTATGGACTGCACAAGGCAGCTGATGAAACTGGGTTATCTGGTCGAAGATATCTTCAGCCAGGAACAAAAATAAGGTCACGTATATTTTTTCCATGTATTCCAGATACTACATTCCAAAAGGAGTGTAAAGCTATGAAAAACAACAGACCATTCTTCCCTGGCCGCCACCAGGCATCAACCGGGGAAAACCTGAAACTGAAGGCCGAGATCCATCAGACACAGCAAAAAATGGAATCCCTGTTAAACCAGTTCGATCAGGTGACAGAGCCACCACTGATCGACTGCTGTATCTACGAGCTGAATGCAGTCTGGCTCCGCTATCAGTTTCTGCTCCGGCGCTTCAAGCTTCTGGAACGGCTGGATTTTTAAAAAACGAAACTATGTAATCAGGAGGACTTGATATCTATGGCATCATGGTATGACAAAGCAGTTTTTTATCACATTTACCCGCTGGGTATGCTGGGGGCGCCATTCGTCAACACCGAAGACGCCGCAGCCGACCGCTTTCCGGAACTGGACCAATGGGTTGCCCACATGGAAGCCACAGGCTGCACCGCCCTTTACATCGGACCGCTCTTTGAGTCCTCCTCCCATGGCTACGACACCCGGGATTACAGGCTTGTAGACCGCAGGCTTGGCACAAACGAAGGCTTCCGCCATTTCACGAGACTCTGCCATGAGGCAGGCATCAGGGTAGTCGTAGACGGAGTATTTAACCACACCGGCCGCGAGTTTTTCGCATTCCGGGATATTCAGAAGAACCGCGAAGGTTCCCGCTACTGCGGCTGGTACAAGGGCGTGAACTTTGGCTGGAACAGCCCTTACAACGATGGTTTCGGCTATGAAGCATGGCAGGGACATTTCGAGCTGCCCTGTCTGAATCTGCAGAATCCGGAGGTAAAGCAGTATCTGTTCGATGTCATCCGCTTCTGGATTTCCGAATTTGACATTGACGGCATCCGTTTAGACTGCGCCAATGTCATGGATTTCGGATTCATGCAGGAGATGCGCACCCAGACCGCTTCCATGAAGCCGGATTTCTGGCTCATGGGCGAGGTGATCCACGGGGAATACGGCCGATGGGTGAACGATGGCATGCTGCATTCCGTCACCAACTACGAATTACATAAGAGCCTGTACTCCGGGCTCAATGACCACAACTTCTTTGAGATTGCCCACAATGTGCGAAGACTGGAAGCCATTGGCACCAGGCTTTACACCTTCCTGGACAATCACGATGAAAACCGCATTGCCAGCAAGCTAAACAAAAAAGCACATCTGCCGCTGGCATGGACACTGCTCTTCACCCTTCCGGGCATTCCTTCCATCTATTATGGAGGCGAGTGGGGGCTGGAAGGCATGAGGACCCGCGAAAGCGATGCAGCCCTGCGTCCCTGCATCACCCTGAAAGAGGGCGAAGCAAAGCACAGTGATCTTACGGACCTGATCGCAAAGCTGGCCCGCATCCACACGGAAAATCCGGAGTTTCACGGCGGACGCTATCAGGAACTGCTGCTCACCAACCGGCAGTACGCCTTCGCCAGACATGCCCAGGGAAGTATCTGCATCACCGCAGCCAACAGTGATGACCAGGAAAGCCGCCTTTCTATCCCAGTCCCGCTGCATGCTTCCCAGGCAGAAAACCTGATGGACGGCTCCATCATTCCAGTTGAGAACGGAACATTAAATCTTACATTACCGGGCAACAGCAGTGTTGTCTTAAAGATCAGGGAGGATTGACCTTATGGCAGTCAGAGATAAGAAAAAGCAGACCGAGACCGGCTTTATCACCGCCGGTGACCGTTACCTGTTCGGAGAAGGTACCCACTATGAGATCTACAACAAACTCGGCGCCCACCCGAAAACCTTCGATGGCAAAGACGGCTATTATTTTGCGGTATGGGCTCCACACGCTGCATCTGTCAGCGTAGTAGGTGACTTTAATAACTGGGATCCCGATGCCTGCCCTATGCAGGTGTTGGAAACCTCCGGCATTTACGAGCGCTTTATTCCCGGTATCAAACCGGGTGAGCTTTATAAATTTGCCATCACTACCCAGACCGGCAAGGTCATTTTTAAGGCTGACCCGTTTGCCCAGTACGCCGAATACCGGCCTGGCACGGCATCCATTACTGCCTTCAACGACACGTTCCGCTGGACGGATGGCACCTGGGTACAGAAACGTGAAAACACCAACCCGCGCGAGGCAGCCATGAGCATCTATGAGGTACACCTGGGCTCCTGGAAAAAGAAAAACCGCCCGGAAAAGGACGGCTATTATACCTATAAGGAAGCTGCCGCCGAGCTGGCCGCCTACGTGAAGGAGATGGGCTACACCCATGTAGAACTGATGGGGATTGCAGAGCATCCGTACGATGGCTCCTGGGGTTATCAGGTAACCGGCTATTATGCTCCCACCTCCCGCTATGGCACCCCGAAGGAATTCAAATATTTTGTAAACTATATGCACAAAAAAGGCATCGGCGTCATCCTGGACTGGGTTCCGGCCCACTTCCCGCGGGATGCCCACGGCCTTGCTGATTTTGACGGACAGGCGCTCTTTGAGTACGCAGACCCGCGCAAGGGCGAACACCCGGACTGGGGTACCAAAGTCTTCGACTATGAGAAGCATGAGGTTTCCAACTTCCTCATTGCCAACGCCCTCTACTGGATCGAGCAGTTTCATGTAGATGGCCTGCGCGTGGATGCGGTAGCTTCCATGCTCTATCTCGACTACGGACGCAAGGATGGCGAGTGGGTGCCAAACCGGTACGGCGGCAACCAGAATCTGGAAGCCATTGAATTTTTCCGTCACTTAAACACGGTTGTGGTCCAGCGCGGCCACGGCGCCATGGTCATTGCCGAGGAATCCACTGCATGGCCGTTAGTCACCCACGACCCGAAGGAGGGCGGGCTGGGCTTCACCTTTAAATGGAACATGGGCTGGATGCACGATTTCCTGGAATATATGAAGCTGGACCCATACTTCCGCAAATTCAATCACCATAAGATGACCTTCGGTCTCACCTACTTTAACAGCGAGAACTTTATTCTGGTACTTTCCCATGATGAAGTGGTCCACTTAAAATGTTCCATGATCAACAAAATGCCCGGCCTCTTTGGTGATAAATTTGCCAATCTGAAAGCCGGCTACACCTTCATGCTGGGACATCCGGGCAAGAAGCTTCTGTTCATGGGACAGGATTTCGGCCAGCTTCACGAGTGGGATGAAAAGGTTAGTCTGGACTGGCACCTGACTGAAGAAGACCTGCATAAGGACCTGCAGAATTATGTGCGCGACCTGTTACATATTTATCAGAAATACCCGGCACTTTATGAATCCGATGATGACTGGGACGGTTTTTCCTGGATCAATGCCAACGACGGAGACCGGAGCATTTACAGCTTCGTGCGCTACGCGAAGAACCACAAAAAGAGTCTCCTGTTCGTATGTAACTTCACACCGGTAGCACGGCCGGATTACCGGGTCGGCGTTCCGAAACGCGGCAATTATACCGTAATCCTTGATAACGAGCACGGTGCTTACAAAACCGGAGAGAAGGCTCCGGTCTTAAAAGCAGTCAAATCCGAGTGCGACGGCCAGCCATATTCCGTATCCCTGCCGCTGCCAGCATACGGAACTGCAATCCTTCGCTTCTCATAACACCCAACAACCGGATACCGTCAGCAGTGGATACAAACAGGCCTCGCATTTCGTTAAAATATTATCACAAAGTTGGTGACATTCTTCCAGCTTTGTAGTAAAATAGGAACCGACCTATTGATGATCCGATTAGCAAACCTGACGGCAAGCATCAGTAACACAATTAAGGAAGGAGAGTTTCGTATGGCAAGAGCATTAATTTCCAAAAACGCGACCAAAAGTGTCTATCGCGATGGCGATAAAGCAGTAAAAGTTTTCTGCAAGGGTTTCCCGAAAGCAGAGGTTTTAAACGAAGCTTTGATCAGCGCACGAGTTGAGGCCATTGGCGGCATCAACATTCCGTCCGTTCAGGCAGTCTCTGTCGAAGAAGACGGCTGCTGGTCCATTACCAGGGACTACATCGAAGGAAAGACACTCACAGAGCTTATGAAGGAAAATCCGGATAAGCGCGATGAATATCTGAATCAGATGGTTGAACTGCAGCTGATGATTCATTCCAAGACCTGTCCATTACTGAACAAGTTAAAAGACAAAATGGCGCGGCAGATCTCTGAGATGGAAGAATTAGATCCTGTCAACCGTTACGATCTTCTTACCCGCCTTGACAGCACCCCGAAGCACATCAAACTGTGCCATGGAGATTTCCAGCCAGACAACATCATCGTGAAGGAAGACGGCACCATGTATGTAGTTGACTGGGTTCACGCAACCCAGGGCAATGCCAGCGCAGATGTAGCCAGAACCTATCTTCTGTTCTGTCTGTCCGATCAGGCAGCAGCAGACAAGTACATGGATCTGTTCTGCGAGAAAACCGGTACCGCCAAACGCTATGTACAGCAGTGGCTGCCTCTGGTAGCTGCAGCACAGCTCACGAAGAAACGTCCGGAAGAACAGGAACTGCTTCAAAGCTGGCTGAACGTATGTGATTATCAGTAGGTCAAAAGATAAGGGTCTTGCCGATTGCGGTAAGGCCCTTTTTGATATATACTAAGAGATGTGACGCTGCCGTACCGCACGTATGCGGCAGTCCGACGCCAGTACCATACGCATACCCGCCAAAGGAGGACAATCATGCAGACTATTTTAGTATGCGACGACGATAAAGAAATCGTTGATGCGATAGATATTTACCTGACCGGTGAAGGCTTTCACATCTTGAAAGCCTATGACGGTTACGATGCTTTGAAAATTTTAGAAACAGAACACGCTGACCTTATGATCATCGATGTCATGATGCCGGGCCTGGATGGCATACGCACCACGTTAAAGGTACGTGAGACCAGCAGTATCCCCATCATTATCCTCTCCGCGAAATCCGAAGATTCCGACAAGATCCTTGGCTTAAACATCGGTGCAGATGATTACCTGTCCAAACCATTTAACCCGCTGGAGCTGGTTGCCCGCGTCAAATCCCAGCTTCGCCGCTATACACAGCTCGGCAATCTGAACCAAAGCAGCAATGAAAACGTATACAAATGCGGCGGCCTTACCATCAACGATGATACCAAGGAAGTATTTGTGGATGACGAACCAATTAAACTGACTCCCATCGAATACAACATTCTGCTGCTGCTCACCAAAAATGCCGGCAAGGTTTTCTCCATCGATGAGATCTACAAGCAGATCTGGAACGAGGAGGCCATTGGTGCCGACAACACGGTTGCCGTACATATCCGCCACATCCGCGAAAAGATTGAGATCAATCCGCGGGAGCCGCGCTACTTAAAGGTAGTCTGGGGCGTTGGCTACAAAATCGAAAAACAGTAGGAGCTGCCCATGAGACTGAAAGATTATTCCATGCGGATCAAAAAGAACATTGCTGTGTTTCTGCACATCCTGTTTTTGTTCATGGCTATTCTCTCCATCAGCGTTATGTACTTAAACACGAATATTGGTTCCGGCATGTCCTGGATCCTAGACCGCAAATATGATGATTCCGCAGCCTTTCGCCAGCAGTTCCAGGCGGATCTGGATCACGTTTTCAAATATGTTGCCTACCGCGACGTCTTTGAAACAGACGGCAATCTGGATCTCTCCAAAGAAATGTTTGCCGTCAGCCGCGACAACGGCCCGGAGATCACCTACACTCTGGAAGAGGTCCTGCGTTACGCCAAAAGCCAGGGATTTTACTTAAATGACCAGTTTGAGGTCGTCAATGATCTCTTTATCTATGATGATGCCTCCACAACAAAAGACCAGCTGGTATACTGGCGCGCCTACGATCCCAACGCCACCTTAAAGGAACCGGGCGATGCGTTTTCTTCCCTGCTGGATCTGTCCCGGGAGGTATTAAACTGCTTAAGTGAATATTACATTGTAAACTACCGTCTGCTGTCGAATCCGTCCAACTTCCGATTCCGGATCGATTATCTGGATGATGAGACTGTAGTCTCAGAGTATTCCAACGCAGGAGATTTGACCGATGCCCAGTTAAAATCCCTGGGCCGTTACTGCTCTGTGGACAGCAGTTCCATTCTCATTGACAGCAATCTGGATGAACTTCCCAAAAATGTCATGGCCCAGCTGGAGCAGCTGAACGCAAATGACGCAGACCGGTACCACATGACGGTTGCCGTAGATACCCAATATGATGCAGACGATGTATACGCCCGGCAGGCCGCCGATTACCGCCATCTGCGCAGCCGCTTCGTTGAGGCCATGTTCAGCCTGACTATCGGCATCATTGGCTGCCTGGTGACACTGTACTACCTGATCCTGGTATCCGGTTACCGCACAGAAGACCGTACTAGTCCGTACCTGCATGGCTTTGACATGATCACCACCGAAAGCGGGATCCTGCTGACAGCAGTCAGCACCATGTTCATGCTATTTCTGGGAGAGAAGATTGGTTATCCGCTGATCCATCTTGTTGCCCGGACTGAAGACTGGGGCTTTGCCGAGCGGATGATGCGGGCCATGATCATCTACGGCTGCTGTATGACCGGCGCATTCAGCATGCTGCGGCGCTACAAGAGCCGCCAGCTGGGGACAAACAGTATGCTTCACCATTTCCTCAAAAATCTGAACCTGTATTTTGCAGACCATACCTACTCCCGGCGGCTCTTCTGCCTGTTTACTGCCTTTCTTGCAGCACAGGCCATCGGCATCAGCCTGATCGCTGTATGTGTCTGCTTCCGGTCCCATATGTCCGCAAAGATTATCGGCATCATCACGCTCCTCCTGCTGGTCGGTCTGGATTACAAGACCTTTCACCGACTGTTCCTGCAGTCCCAGCAGGAAGACCAGATTGCAGATGCCATCACAAAAATTGCGGGCGGTGACACTAGCTATCAGATGAATCTGGCCGGTCTGGAGGGAAAGGAACTGAGAGTCGGCAACATGATCAACAGCATCGGAACCGGACTGGAGCGTGCCCTTCAGGAGCAGGTCAGGAGCGAACGCTTAAAAGCCGATCTGATCACAAACGTATCCCACGATATCAAGACCCCGCTCACTTCTATTATTAACTATGTAGACCTGCTGAAGAGGGAACAGATTCCGGGGGAACGCGCCCGGGAATACTTAAAAGTCCTGGATCAGAAATCCCAGCGTTTAAAAAATCTGACCGAAGACCTAGTGGAAGCCTCCAAGGCAAGCTCCGGAAATGTCAAGCTGGAGATGACCACTCTGGACATTGTAGAAATGATCTGGCAGACCAACGGCGAATTTGAAGAGAAATTTGCTACCCGAAGCCTGGAGTTGGTGTCCACACTGCCGGAAAGCAGCATTCTCATCGAGGCAGATGGGCGCCACCTCTGGCGTGTTCTCGAAAATGTCTACAACAACGCGTTCAAATACGCCATGGAACACACCCGGGTCTACACTGACCTGAAACTGAAAGACGACAAAGTTTACTTTACGATTAAAAACATATCCGCAAACCCGTTAAACGTACAGGGTGATGAACTTACTGAGCGATTTGTCCGCGGAGATGTCTCCCGCACCACCGAAGGAAGCGGCCTCGGCCTCTCCATTGCCCAGAGCCTCACAAAGCTCCAGGGTGGAACCTTCGAGATCTTAATTGATGGAGATCTGTTCAAGGTGCGCGTGGGATTTGGGATTAAAAAACCAGATCAGACGGCATGAGCTATCTGAGTTCAAAAAAGACGCAGGCCACATATTTTGTGACTTGCGTCTTTCTTGTATTTACGATTCTATATACTCTTACGCATTCTTTACCTGCGCGTTCTTCACACCCTTCTTCTGAAACAGTTCCTTCCCAGATGTGTACACAATGATGATACCCAGTACCATTAACAGGATCGCAATGATCAGCTGTAAGCCTTCTACCATGAAGACTGCGGTACCTGCACCGAAAGCATGTACCAGGGCGATGGTTCTCTCAACCAGTGCGGTAAAGGTAACGCACAGCATGATGATGAGCGGTGGGAACAGGGTTTTGTTCTCTCTTCCGGTTACCTTTAAGAATACACACAGGGTGATGAGTACCAGAGCACTTAACAGCTGGTTTGCACTGCCGAACAGCGGCCAGATGTTGGAATAACCAATCTTGGTTAAGATAAAGCCACAGGCCAGGGTTACCACAGTGGAAAAGTACTTATTGCAAAGAAGCTTTCTCCAGCCCTCTGCATGCTCCATATCATCAGCAGAGAACAGTTCCTGGAAGGACATACGTCCGATACGTGCCACGGAATCCAGGCTGGTTAAAGCCAGGGCAGATACACACATGGTCATAAAGCACTGTGCTACATAAACCGGGATACCAAACATCTCCAGGAAGCCTGCAACACCTGCAGAGAAGATCTGGAACGGAGTTCCGGTTGCTGCGGTACCATCTGCTGCAGCTGCCGCACCGGCTACACATAATGCCAGAACAGCCAGCAGGCTCTCTAATACCATGGCGCCATAACCAACCTTCAGCATATCCTTCTCATTGGAAACCGTCTTGGAAGAGGTTCCGGAAGATACCAGGCTGTGGAATCCGGAAACCGCGCCGCACGCTACGGTTACAAACAGGATCGGGAACATATCGCCCATCTTGGCATTCTTAAATCCGGTGTAAGCCGGAAGGTTCATGGTCGGATGCGCAACCACCAGGCCAACAACAGCACCGATGATCATGCCTGCAAACATGAAGGTGGTCATGAAATCACGCGGCTGCATTAAGAGCCACATCGGCATAACAGCTGCCAGGAAGATGTAAGCAAAGGTCAGATAAGACCAGGTGTCTTTACCAGCTACAACCGGGAATGCCATACCGATTGCAAATGCTGCAACGGTGCATGCCAGTCCGGCCAGAGTCTCTTTCCAGCCGGTCAGATGAAGATGCTTCTGAATGACACCAAATACCATGGCAAATACAATGAACATCAGGGAGATGGAACCTGCCGCGCCGTTGGTCTGTGCCGCCGGGGAAAGGGAGGTCACACCATCTGCTACAGTGTAAGCATTGAACGTACCTGCAACCATATCAGCGAATGCTGCGATAACAATTAAAGTAAACAGCCAGCAGAACAGAAGGAACAGCTTCCGTCCGGTCTTGCCGATGTATTTCTCGATCAGAAGTCCCATGGACTTACCTTCATTCTTGACACTGGCATACAGTGCGCCGAAGTCGGTTACCGCACCGAAGAAGATGCCGCCAAGGATAACCCACAGAAGCACCGGAACCCATCCGAATGCAGCTGCCTGAATGGCACCGGTGACAGGGCCTGCGCCTGCGATGGAGGAAAACTGATGTGCGAAAACAGTCCAGCCGTCGGTCGGCACATAATCCTGTCCATCCTCTAAAGCAACTGCCGGGGTCTTGGCCTTCGGGTCGATGCCCCATTTCTTTGCCAGCCAGCGGCCGTAAAACGTGTATCCGCAGAACAGACACACAGCTGCGATTAATACTATAACAAGTGTATTCATAATGATCTCTCCTCTCAAAACCATAACGCGGAAAAAAGAAAAACCTCCGTCCTCCCGCAGAATTTTCCGCAGGAAGACGAAGGCATATATGCTAATCATAAAATACGCGCTCCGCGTTACCACTTCCCTTGCTGACATTCCATCAGCCTCTCTGACCATATCCTCCGTCTCTCAGTCCGGATGAATACGAGCCCTATTAACGGTGGGTTTCCGTACTGTCTTACTGTCTGCTTTCACCTAGTATCACCAGCGTTACTTTTCGCATTTCAGACAATCTGCTTGCAGGGGATAACTCCTTTGCCGCGCTGCTTCCTCACACCGACCGGAAGCTCTCTGAAAACGCATCTGACAAAAAAGCCTTGTCCTGTTCAACGCATTTGGATGTGAATCTTTGAATATCTGCCATTATAGTACCATTATTTCATTTGTCAATTATTTTTTCGAAAAGTTTTTGATTTGGTACAATTTGAAAGTTTTCACTCCCAATTTTCATCCAACAGAAAATCACGGATGTTTCGATGCTTAATTCCATTACGGCTCATATCAAATTCATCCATGGAAAGCACATATTTGGGGAAATTATCCCGTACCGTATCATATACCCCAAACTCCCGCTGTATCGTTTCTTCCGATGCAAGCAAATAGGTCACCTGAATGTAGAGTTTCTCCCCTCGCTTATCACAGACAAAATCTATTTCCTTATCCTGATTTTTGCCGACCGTAACATGATATCCGCGGCGGAGCAATTCCAGATATACAATGTTTTCAAGCGTCAGATTAATATCCTTTGCATTTCCTCCAAACACCGCTTCCCGGATTCCATGATCCGCAATATAATACTTTTCATTGGAAGCAAGAATCTGCTTGCCTTGCACTTCCTCACGCTTCACTTGATAAAACAGATAAGCATCACAGCAATACCGGATATAATTCAGAATCGTCTCCGGCGCAACCGTCCGCTGTTCACTCTTAAGAAACTTTGCAAGAGACGATGCCGAAAATGTATTTCCGACATTGGCCATTACATAGGCCATGATCCGCTCCAGTAAATCCACATCCCGGATTTTATTCCGCTTTACAATATCCTTCAGCTGCACAGAGTTAAACAAATCCTGCAAGTATTGTCTGGACGGCTCATCCGCATAACGAATGTTGGCCAGATATGGCATTCCTCCGTACAAAATATATTGCTGAAAGCTTTTCTGAACCGTTTCCTCCGGAAAAACAGAATGATAAAGTTCCAGAAATTCAGCAAATGAAAATGGATAAACAATAAATTCCACATAACGCCCAGCTAGATAAGTAGCCAGTTCTCCAGAAAGGAGTTTTGCGTTAGAACCTGTAATATAAATATCGCAATCCAACGCAACACGGAACGAATTGATACACTTTTCCCAGTCCTTTACTTCCTGAATCTCATCAAAAAACAGATAAATTTTTCCATCTATCCCGGCTGAACGGCTGCTGATCTCATCGTACAATGCTTTCGCAGTCTGCAGATGCGTATATCTCATATCCTCAAAATTAATAGAAATAAACTGAGATGAACTCACCCCGGAATCTATCAGCTCCTGTTTAATCAGTTCCAGCATTACCGACTTTCCGGAACGGCGGATACCTGTCATGACTTTAATTAGGTCCGTTCCGATAAACGGTCGTATGCGTTTCATATACATTTCGCGTTTCACCATAAATATTAT
>ENA-UONQ01002714-UONQ01002714.1-human-gut-metagenome-genome-assembly--contig:-CS26-NODE-2714-length-11429-cov-9.144804_pt1 | contig 11429 bp, 10 predicted proteins | sample MGYA00242460_ERZ724007 | MGnify/ENA metagenome assembly ERZ724007
CACCCAGTCTTATCATAGAAGAATCTTATTTACAGACTTTTCTTCATACCCTCTGCTATACTTTTCGATAAAAGTTTTTTAACTTTTTAAAATTGCTTTGCAAATATATAAAAGTAACTTTATGTGCAGTTTATTTATTATTTTGTTTTATGGTATAATTAAAATATCCTAAATTGTATAATCACACTTCAATGACTTATTTTCTACTAAAACACTAGTTTTCATTTTACAATATAAACAGCAAAACATATGTGAAATATTGTGAATACACCTAAAATATGTATTTCATTACATAGATTGTCAATATCGATTTCATATACAGGATATTAAGTAATATCACCATTGACTATAAACTAAATAAGTAAAAATACCGTTTAAAGCTGTAAAAATGCATATTGTTCCCAAAAAAGAAAGAAATAGATATAATTTTTATTAAGAAATCTGTAAAGGGGGAAAACATATGAGAGGCATTAGTGACGATATCCGTTTCAAAATAAAGCCAAGGGACTTGTTAAAAGAGCTAAGTTTAAATGAACAAACAATAGATTTAAACTTTGACGATATTCCAAACAGTTTCTATCAGGAATTATTGGAACAGCTTCTGGAACGGGATTATTTAAATTATACATCAGATAAAGTGTTTATTTATGATGACACGAAGCCAAAAAAAACCATACACTGGCTACAAATGACTCGTCTTCCGATTCATCCGAATGAACACGAAAAATATGATCTTTTATCACGTTGGCAGGGTGTACTTTCAAGTCTTCATGCGTGGGGATACAGATTTCTGTTTCTTCTTTTGAGAAACGGAGGGCAGACAAAGCTTTTTATAGGTGCTGCGTCATCAAAACAAGGAATTTCAGCAGAGGAAGCAATAGAGCAGATGAGGGAAGCAGCATTTGGTTCTATGCCTGGCATGGGGCTTAACACACTCAGCAAGGTGGAAACTGTAGATGAAATACGAGTGCCTCTGAATAAATTAAACCATATTGGTGCTGTGACAGGCATTCCTTCCTTTCGAAGTGACGAACAAAAAGGTATGCTTCAAACTCTTGACCAATTAGCTTTTGGCATAAGAGATGCTTATGGAACGGAAAAAGATTATGCCATGTTGGTTATCGCAGATCCAATACAAGATAGTGATATTACAGATATGATTTCCCGTTACCGCCGTTTGGGCAGTGAAATACATACAGGAGTAAAATTGATGACAGGACAAAGCCTTAACCGCGGCGAAACATCGCAGGAAGATGCAAAGTTAGCCGCAGGAGTTGGAATTATAGGCAGCATTATAGGGGCAATTGGCGGTTCTTTTTTAGGTTCAACATTTTTAGGTGAGCAAGTTGGAAAAACAATAGGAACCTACTTGGGGGCATCTGTAGGTGGACAAGCAGGCGGAATGTTTGGACGAGAACATACTGTAAATGTTGGCGGAAGTGCCTCTACAAATACAGAGTACCTTGATAAATTTGCTGAATATGCTGAAACAGCTACCGATCATCATGTGAAGCGCTTAAATGAAGGGCGTAATCTTGGTTTTTGGAATACAGGTGTGTATGTATTGGGAACTGTTCCAAGAGATGTGGTTACAGTAACAGGCATGCTTCGGTCAGTGTATTCTGGGGATGAAACATATTTTGAACCAATCCGTCTTCATTTGTTTCGCCCAAATTCCAATGCAAAAGAAATTGTCAGAGATCGATTTGAACTTTTGCCCATGTATGAGGAAAGTCTTCCTACATCAGGAAAAATACAACAGCAAACCACAATAGATCATGATAATTGGCATATATTGGGAAAATCATATCAATATTTAAGTACACCGATCAACACAAAAGAGTTAAGCCTTGCAACGTCTTTGCCAAGAAGAGATGTTCCAGGACTTAGATTTGTAAAAACAGCCATACGTTTTGCCAATAACCCGTCACCGGTGAAAGGCGACAAAATAACCATAGGAAATATCGTCGATATGGGTATTATACAAAACAATACATACGATATTGATGTAGATTCTCTTGTGCGGCATACACTTGTAGCTGGAGCAACGGGAAGCGGAAAGTCAACAACATGTAAAAGAATACTGACGGAAGTGATGAAAAGAGATATTCCGGTTATGGTAATAGAGCCAGCAAAAGACGATTATGTGCGCTGGGCAATTAACATGAATAAAAATCTGCCTGAAGAAAAACAGTTTAAAATTTTTATGCCAGGAGCAGATGATTTTGATGGTACACCTATCGAAAAGTTGTGTATCAATCCATTTGAACCCGCTGCTTTTAAAGGCGCTAAGGTAGATTTACTTCAGCATAGTGAATATTTTTCAGTACTACTTAATGCCTGTCTGCCATCCGAAGATGTTGTGCCAATACTAATGGAGGAAGTCGTTTATGAAACAATCAGGGAAGTTGCCATCGAAAGAAATATACCATTTGAGGATGAACTTGTAAAACCGCTTCATGATTATCCTACGGTTGATTCCATGCTCATTAAGGCAAAAGAAATTATGAGAACAAAAACATATGCTGACCGCAATAAGGATAATTTAACAGAGGTGCTTATGACTCGTTTTAAAACTTTAAAGCGCGGCATGAGAGGAAGAATTTTGAATGTTTATAAATCAACAGATTATAATATGCTTTTTTCAAATAATGTCATTATTAATTTAAGTCGTCTAGCAGGCACAAAAGATAAATCCCTTATTATGTCACTACTGATGCAGGCGCTTTATGAATACAGACAGTCATGTTACGCTGTAGATGATAATTACAGAAAACTTGCGCAGCAAAACAAGCTTCTGCATTTAATGCTTGTGGAAGAAGCTCATAATGTTCTGTTGAAGCCTATTGGAAACCAGACAAGCGGAAATCCACAACGCGCTGCTGCTGATCTTTTTGACTCCATGCTTTCTGACGTGCGGGCATATGGTCAGGGACTTGTTGTGGTTGATCAAGTGCCTACAAGGCTTATAGAAGGAGCTACAAAAAATACAAACTATAAAATTGTTCATAGGCTTTCTGCCCCAGATGACCAAGAAATGATGGCTTCCTGTATGGCTTTCCGTGATGACCAGAAATATATGATACCTACTTTGGAACAGGGGCATGCCATTATTTGTGGTGACAGGGACGATGCTGCCGTTTGGGTGAAAATACCAGCACCAGGGCAAACTGTTTTATAAAAAGGAGGTGCATATCTATGGAGGAAATGCTTGAATTTATGAAAGGTTCACTTGAAAATTCTGAAAATATGGAACTTCAAGAAATGTATCAGGAAGCGTACGAAACGGCGCTAAAAAACGGTGCCAATGATATGGCTCAGTTTTATAGAGAAAAGCTGGAAAATGTTGAACATGGTTTAGATCAAACAGAAGATAACAGTATTCAAGCCATGTATAAAGAAGCATATGAAACGGCTTTGAAAGATGGCGCCAATGATATGGCTCAGTTTTACAGACAAAAAATGGATGTAAACAGTGAAATCAGTTTTGGTAGTAGAAGTGTGGATATGTCCTTTGATGATGCAAAAAGATATCATAAGTTGGAGCAGGAGTATGAGAAAGCTGCTGAGATATATAAAAGTTCTGTAAAAAACGATAATATGGAGCTAACATATTCAAAAAACAATGAAAAAATCATGGAAAAATCCCGCCGTGAAATGGAAAAAATAGAAAATAAATACCGCTAAATATTTATCTGAAGGGGGGAGGAGAATATGTTTGACTGGGAAGAATATGACATGGAACGACCAGAAAATATATCTGATAATACTCTATTGACCAAAATAGAAGAAGGAGTTTTGCTTGAACGTATAGGGGAGCGAAATGAATTTATTGAAGAACTGGAAACAGGCGACCATATTGCCGGAAATCCGAAAGAAGATATGAACGAGTGGCATTTGCAGACAGAACAAAATTCGTGTGCCATTGCATGTCAATCCTTTGTCGCGGAACAGCTTTTGGACTGTGAATTTTCAGAAGAGGAAATGATTCACCGTGCAAAATCTATGGGAATATATGACTCTGATACAGGTACAGCCGCAAACGACACTGGAAAACTGCTGTCATGTTTAGGTTTGGAAGTGGAGTATACCTATGAAATGAGTCTTGCTGATCTTGCAGAAATATTGGAATGTGGCGATAAAGTAATCTGCGGTGTCAGTAGCCAAATTCTTTCTTGCCCAGAACTTGCCCAGATACCAGGAATAAAAGCTGACCACGCTGTACAGGTGATTGGTATTGACGCAACTGACCCAGAAAATGTGCAGGTGATACTCAATGATCCAGGTTTGATTGATGGGCAGGGAATACGTCATGATGTTGATACATTTATGAAAGCTTGGGAAACTGGCGGCAATTATGCAGTAACAGTAAGTAAGGAGGTGGCATAATGGATGCTGTAGATGTTATAAAACGCATTTCTAATCATGTTATCGTTAAAAGCAGTATGTCAATGCAGATGCAGCTTGGTCTTCCTTATTTATGTAAAAAAAATAATAAATTATGTATGTGCTTGAAACCCCATAAAGAGGTTTACAAAGAAGGATATATTGAATTTTATCCACAACAATATATTTTGGAACTAGTCTATCCTTTTGAACAGGTCATTCATTTTCAAAATATTATGTTTGAAACAAAAATAAATGTATCCGAACCAATAATTCGCCTTTCTGCCAATAAAATGATCGGTGCAGGTTCCTATTTGATTGGTGAGCTTTATCAGGAGTGTAGCAGAGTTTTGAACGAAATGAAAAAAAATGGTTGTGTATCGGATTTAAGTTTGGAATATTATAGAAAAGCTTATTACAACACAATAAACCATCTTGGATTAACTTCATTATATGGAAGTGATTTGATATGATTTGCGGAGCTGTATTTGACGTAAATGAAGAAAGTCGAACATATATACGCAAATGGTTGATTGATTATTTGATCAAAGAAAATATGGAAATGGATATGCTTTGGTTTACGGAAGAAACTTCTGATGAAACAATTGCAAAGTATGTGAACAAAATACATTTTGCTTTGATTTGCATTGACTGTGAAGCTGGAGAAAAAATGGGAAAAATACTGTATAAATTAAATCCATCCTGCAGGATTTGCTACTATTGCGCTGAAAAGTGCGATGTGTTGCATCTTCTTTCATCAAGACCCATAGGCTTTTATGTTTGGAATCATGGGGAAGAAGTATTTTATAAAACGATTGGGATGATAATAAACGAAATTTTAGCTGCGGAAGATGTACTGAAATATGAAACAAAAAGGGGGTTATATCTAATTTATATGCGAAATATTTTATATTTGCAAAGTGATTTGAAATATGTTCAGATACATACGATAAACGGCAGCGAAGAGAGGATATTTGCTAAGCTGACACAGATAGAAGAAAAACTGAACAACTGCTTTGTACGGGTACATAAAAGTTTTATTGTAAATGGCGATTATGTAGATTTTATAGATAAAAAAGAACATTTGGCTGTGCTTTGTAACGGAGAACGGATTCCAATTTCGGAAGCTCAGCAGAAAAGGGTCATTGAAAAATTTCGCCTCTTGTAAGTGGTTTAATAAAATAAGGGGGTGCGCAAATGTCAATAGAAAGAATAATAGGCATTGATTTTGGGACAAGTACATCGGTAATACGTGTGAAAAGATATGAAAATGGAAAGCCGGTGGGAATTGGCACAAGGCTTGATACACAAAAGGTGTTTGACTTAGTGCCTACTGTCATACAGGAAGTAAATGGGCATAGATACTATGGAGAAGAAGCTGTTGCACCAAAAGGGAAAAATGCCATCATATATCGTAATTTTAAATTGGATTTGGAAAGTGATGATGAATGTAAAAGAAATATTGCAAAAGGGCTTACAGAAGCATTTTTATCTTTTCTCGCAGATGCATATCAGACTGATAGTGAAGGTGGGCACTTGGGAGAAAGCACGGATTTGGAGAGGACAATCATAAGTTATCCAGTTAAATGGTGTGACGATACAAAAAACTTCATGGTTGAAGCTACCCGAAAAGCTGGTTTTCCTAATGTGGAAGGTATGGACGAGGCACAGGCAGCCATTCATGCAGTGGTTGTACAAAATGAGAAAATTTTGCTGGCAAAAAAATATTTACAGGAAAACATACCAACTACAATACTTCTAATTGATATGGGAGCCGGTACAACGGATTTGGTTCTTTGCCGATACACGCCTGGCAAACAGCCGAAAAACGAAATATTGGCTACATGGCCCAAAGAAGGAGATGTGCTCTTTGGCGGCAGCGAAGTAGATCGTTTGCTACGGTATTATGTATCGGAGTTATTTGTAGACAAATCTCAATCGGAAACTCTTTTAAAGCGAATTCCAATGGAGCAGTTTAAGGCATGGAAAGAAACGGTTGTAGCAAAAGTTTTGGAAAACAATGAAACGGTTGACCAGTTTTATACTTTAGACGATCTTGCTGATATGCTTGAAATTGAAATGAAGCCATATAGTTTGGATCGGCTTGCTTTTGAGACATGTGCATCAAATTATTTAAAACAGTTCCCTAAACTTATCAATGGTTGTTTAAATGCGGCAGATATGCAAGGTGAACAAGTTGATTTGGTGGTGCTTACAGGTGGACACAGTCAGTGGTATTTTGCAAATGAAATTATAGCAGGAAAAATGCCAAATATTTCTTCTGTGATATTTCCGCACATTGCTCAAAATACATCACGTATTATACGTGTTGCGCATCCTCAGGAAACAGCGGCGTTGGGAATGGTATTTAGTCCTTTGGCAGTAAATTTTAAGAATAATGAACAAAATAATTATGAAAAAAAGGAAAATGACATTGACTATTTGAAACATAAAAATGAAGGACAATTAAGCAACAATACAAACTCTTCGACAGAAAGAAACAGACTATGTGTTCCAAAACAGGTATTCTGTTATTTTAATGACATTATTGTATTAAAAAATAATGGAAAAATATGGTGCGAGGGTGAATTTAAAAATTTTTCGTGTGATAATGAAGCATTTAAGCTAAACGATATACTGCAAAAATGGACAAATATTGATTCTCTATGCAGTATAAGATACAACATATTTGTTGGAGTTAAACCAAACGGCGATGTTGTTGTGGCAGGTCCTGATGAGAATTTAAATAATCAGATACAAAAACTGAAAAATATAAAGCAGATAGATAAAAATAGTCTAATCTCATATCAAAAAAAGCGTGATTATGTTATTGCAATGACAAATGATGGTCGCATAGTAAGCAGCAACGAAAATTTAAATGGAGAATTATCAAATTGGAAAAATATTACATCATTAAATTCTTTGATAGGTGTTTGTAAAGACGGTACTGTAAGGTCATGCATTAAATCATTTGAAAAAAAATATGATGATCAGTATGAAAATACACTTAAAAATTGGAACAATATTGTTCAAACAGTAAGCGGAGTTTATAATGTTGCAGGTCTGCGCAGCGATGGAACAGTTGTAACGATGAGACCTACGGGATCTTTCTATGTGGATAATAAACCATGGAATACCGAAAACTGGAGAAATGTAACAAAATTAGCCTGTGGTATATACCATGTGGTTGGGCTTTGCAAAGACGGAACTGTTGTTGCATCAGGAATAGAACACAGCAATGAATGTCATGTTTCTACATGGAAGGATATTGTTTCAATATATGCCAGTGATTACTGGACGGCAGGTCTACGAAAAGATGGAACTGTTGTGACAACGCTTGATTCTCTTTGTGGCAGAAGTATGACATCTGAATGGGAAAACATAATAGAAATATGCGGTGGAGAAAGGAGTATTATCGGAATAAAAGCAACAGGTGAAATTGAACAGCTTTCATTTGAGCTAAAAGGTCTTATATACACAAAAATAGTACCTGAAAGCGTTAAAAAATATACACATATCTGGCAGGCACAGGATAAAGCTGACCCAGAAGTGTTTGAAGATTATAAGATGGCAACAGAAAAACATAAAAAAGTATTTAAAGGTCCATTAAGTGATGAAGAGATGGGTGGGGAAAATGGTATAGACCTTGATTGGTAAATGTTTGTTTTAACTAAGGGTGATGCATATGAATGGGACTCTTTTAATTAGAATAAAAAAAGCATTCAATAGACTCCTGTTTAATTTATTTAATAATAAAAAAGATACAGTTGATGAAGATATGTTTTTAGACCAATGGACACAAGCTTTCAAACATGAGGCAGGCGTATTTAATGGACTTTATGGCGGTTTGCAGAAAATAGTTGACGGAAAAGCCAAGAACCCAAAAGCTGTTATTGCCGAATGGTGGACAAGAGCAAGATATCAGTGGGAAAATGAACCTATAATAGAAATAAGCAGAAAATATATGGAAAATGTAGATGATAACAAATGTGTTTATATTGGAAAGCTTTTGCTTAAAGCTGCATATGATGCTGATATTTCTAAAGAAGATAATAAAGAAATTATTTTAGATGAGGTATCGGCGAGAGCTTATTTGGAGTGGAATGGAAATGAAATATTTCTTGGCGATAAGGTGAAAGTTATAACTCCAGCATGGTATCAATGTAACCGTGTCATTGAACAGGGGCACTGTGAAATTTTGGAAGAAAGTAATTCTAGATTAACGAACTAAATAATGGGAAGTGGTTAGCTATGGGAAAAAATATTGACTGCAATAATAATGATTTTGAAATTAAGGGCATTAAACTTGTAAAATATCATGGAAAAAATAAAAATGTGCTGGTGCCGAAAGAAGTAAGATTTGTTTTGAAGGGTGCTTTTGAAAACTGTGATTTTATAGAATATATTACTTTTCAAAGTAACTTATATCAAATAGAGAAAAAAGCTTTTGCTGGATGCACCAATTTAAAAAGTATTATACTTCCTGATGAAGTTGATTTTATGGAGGAGGGAGCGTTTTCAGGTTGTTCAAGCCTTGAGAAGATTATAATACCAAAGGGTGTGTATACTATTTTTCCTGATACATTTCAAAACTGTCAAAGTTTAAAAAAAATAACACTTCCAGATACCATAGCATATTTTGGCACGTTTTCAGATAACATGGAAAAAATGACAATCATTGCCCATAAAGGCACTTTTGCAGAGGAATATGCCAAAAAATCAGGCTGTATGTATATGCCTCTTGAAGAAAGAGGGGAAAATGGATTTTATCCGTTTTTTACTGAAGGCAGACCCGTTGTTTTCTATAACTTTGATAAAGGAATAAAAAAGTTAATTATTGACAAGAGCGCGTTTGTGGATTTCCCTGGATTTCAATATCCCGAAGTGATTATGAAGTACTACAGGGCAGAAAATCTTCCTAATAAAATTAGATTTCGTGTTGAGTTTGTCAAAAAAGAATCTGGGTACATCGTTATATGGAATATCCAGCCTGACGGATGGTATTATTTTGGTGATAGCAGTGAAGGTGAACATGTAGAACTTTATGCAAGTTTAAATGACTTGGGAGAATTTACTTCAAAATTTCATTTATATAAAGTTGGAGTAAGAAAATACGAAAATACGGATCTGGAAGAACAGGAAAATGATGAGATTTTAAAAAGAAAAAATTAGGCACTATCATATTTAGTAACAATACAGCGAAACTGTTTGAGCTTATCAAAAAGTATTTAATCCATGTAGAATTCGTGATACTGATGACACGTTGCGGTGAACAGGTGTAATAAAATGAGGAAATAGCGGTTTACAATGAAAGGGTTATGATGGAGTTCAAATCTGGCGTAGGTGGACTATAGTCAATAAGAAAGACAAGATTTTTAAATGTATTTTCTGGAAACGGCTAGATTCCTTGCCGATCCCAGAAGGTTGCTTCCATTTCGTCTGGTGTCAGATAGCCTAAAGAACCATATGGTCTGCGAGAGTTATAGAAGCCTTCGATATATTGGAAGACAGAGTGGTATAGGTCACGATAGGTACGGAAATTACGCCTGTTGGTTTCTTCTTTTTTGAGATATTTGAAGAAACTTTCGCAGCAGGCGTTATCAAAAGGATATCCCTTTTTCGAGAAGGACTGGATAACATTCAGTTCATCAAGCAGTTTTCGAAATGCAAAGGCTGTGTACTGTGATCCTCTATCAGAGTGAAACATCAGTCCAGCTGGACAATTTCTGGAATAATATGCTTTCTGAAAGGTCTGGATGACCAGATCCGCATTGGGTTTGGATGATATATTCCAGGAGATAATTTTTCTGGAAAAAAGATCCATAATGATACAAAGATAATACCACTTACCTCCGGCTTTGAGATACGTAAAATCACTTGTCCAGACCAAGTTGGGAGCTTTTTGATGAAAGTCTTGATGCAGGTGATCAGCATAACAGCCGGGTGACTCTTTTGGGTTAGAAATGGATTTTGGTTTTATTGTGGACATAGGTGGAAGCTGCCTGGAGCGCATCAGGCGGTACACTCGACCGACACTGATGTAAATGCCATAGTCACAACCTAAGCATAGTGAAAAGAAAAAGATCTGGAATGACAAAATAGAACACACATTCCAGATTTTTTTGTTTCCACTATTTCAGAGAAACAAGAACCAACACTTTTTTGAAAAATACCCCTACGCCAAGGGGCAACCAGCTTCATCAGGCATACTTTTAGTTCAATCAAGATGGGATGAGTGATCAAAATAGATGACATAGCCGCAAAGCCAGTAAAATCAAGGCTTCCAGCGGTTTTTGAGGGCGATTTTCAAAGCCCCAAAAAATCCAATTTTATAGATGACATAGCGTTTTTGGAGTCAAAAAACGATTTTGAGGCAGTGAGATAGAAAAAATCTCACTGCCTTTTTTCGTTTCTGAAAATCGACAGAAAATATTTTTTTAGATTATAATCACTTTTTGAAAAATTATTAAAAAGTAAGGAAGAGAAATGGTTTGCAGATATCTGGTAGAATGAAAGTTATGACACTAAACATTCGAAAAGAGACAGCAAACTCTGTCAGAGAAGATTATATAGTTAAAGGAGAAGGTAATCAATAGCAAACTCAAAAAGTTAGAGTGAGCTATGTGGAGATCCGGGATTGTATGGTATGAACATAATGAGTATACTATGGGTATCGTAGAGACTGCTGTAACTGGCAGGTTACTACTTTTGGAGCTGTTAATTTAAAATAGCGAAGATTTTTTTAAAAACTGATATAGAAAGCAGATTGATTGAAAAGATCAGTATGGAAAATTTTCTATTTTATTGTGAAAATATACTATTTGTATTTGTTGTATTTTTGATTTTAAAAATCATATAAGGATTGATTCTGAAATGTTTATTTATCTTGGGAAAAACAATGATAAAATTACTATTGAATATTTGCGACATTATAATGAAATTGGTTCATTGAACTATTATGAATTGCTTGGTGGCGATATACATTTAATGGAGGGTATGAAGAAAAGTCTGTAAATAAGATTCTTCTATGATAAGACTGGGTG
>ENA-UONQ01002723-UONQ01002723.1-human-gut-metagenome-genome-assembly--contig:-CS26-NODE-2723-length-11388-cov-5.517515_pt1 | contig 11388 bp, 14 predicted proteins | sample MGYA00242460_ERZ724007 | MGnify/ENA metagenome assembly ERZ724007
ATTCCCGTCAGCAGCTTGATGAAAAGTGCGCCGGAACCTTGATTTACAGGGTTCCGGCGTTTTTTGTTTTTCTTTGCCGGGGTCGGGCAGGGTCGACCCCTTTTCCAAAATATTCTGTAAAAACTGTCCCTTTTTCCCGGATTCCGGAACCAGCCCTCATTCCTGTACATAAGGTAAAGTAAAAAACAGTGAGGCTTTTTATGGCTGAAAACGATACACATTACAACGACATCCCCGGAGAAAACACCCAAGCGGGAAAAGATGCAGCCCCTGCCGGAAATGACTACGGGCTGACCACGCCCCTCCCCGATTTTGAAGAAGGGGGACCTGTATACCCGGACAGCAATATGGAGCCCGGGCCGGTCATCCCCCTTCCCTTCCCCGGCGAAGGAGGGCCTGTATACCCTGTTGGCTCATCCGGAGGGCATAACCACGGCTGGCTTCCCGGACGCCCCACCATCCCCAGTCTTCCTCCCCGTTTTCTGGGGCAGGTACGCTTTTTAAATGCCTCCTCCAATTCCTTCCCGGTTAATATTTCCATTGACGGAACCCCCTATGCCGTCAATTCCCGGTTTGGAACCATCTCAACCTATGACTGGATTTCCGACGGCTTCCATACGGTCACTGTCCGGCGTACTAACGGCCTTCGTTCTATACTGCTGCAGCAGAACTTCCCCTTTATTGCAGGACAGAAAGTCACAATGATTCTCACAGATTCTGCTTTCGGCGGACTGGAAATGATCCGGGTATCCGATATGGGATGTACCAATCTTCCCTCCGGTTCCGGCTGTTACCGCTTTGCCAACATGACCTACAGCGGTTCCCGTTTCGATCTTCTCCTGTACGGAGGAGAAACGGTCTTCCGCAACGTAGGCTTTCAGTCTGTTACTCCCTATAAACAGGCAATGGCAGGATCCTATCAGTTTTATATTACCAGTTCCAATTCTTATACCTTCCTGAAGGAAATTCCTGTCCTTGTTCTTGGAGCAATCGGAATCGGCACCAGTCTGCCTCAGCCTCTGGTTTCCTTCCAGACCGATATTGCTTCCGGAAGAAACTATACCTCCTATCTGATTGGAAACACCTGGAGCGATTTGGGCCTCCGGGTTATGACTGTGGAGGATGAGGCTTAATCCACTCATAAAGACAGCCATCCAGAGTCCGTTTTTGTTCACTGCGGGCCCTGGACGGCTGTTTTACTTTTAAAGACGGTTCAGTTTCTTTTCCATCAATTCACTGTTGCTGCTGTAAATAACAGCATTTTCCCGGCTGATCCTTCCACTCTTGTAAAGCTGTATCAGACTGGCATCCATGGTAATCATTCCCTCTTCCTGAGCCGTAGAAATGACGCTGTCTATCTGATGAATTTTCGCTTCCCGGATCATGTTCCGGATTGCATTATTTAAAAACATAATCTCAAAAGCCGGAATCTCTTTTCCGTCTGTTGTCGGAATCAGCTGCTGTGAAATCACTGCCTGCATAACCATGGAGATCTGGATCCGGATCTGCTGCTGCTGATCCGGCGGAAAACTGTCAATAATCCGATCAATGGTATTGGCCGCGCCTACTGTATGCAAAGTAGAAATAACCAGATGGCCTGTCTCCGCAGCTGTCATCGCTGTCTTGATTGTTTCAAAATCCCGCATTTCTCCAAGAAGAATAACATCCGGCGCCTGACGAAGGGAGGCCCGCAGTCCGCTGACATAGCTGTCAGTATCTGTACCGATTTCTCTCTGAGTCACTACGCTCTTTTTATGACGGTGGAGATATTCAATAGGATCTTCCAGAGTAATCACATGGGCATTCCGGGTTTTGTTAATTTCATCTATGACACAGGCAAGCGTTGTACTTTTTCCGCTTCCGGCCGGTCCTGTCACCAGTACAAGCCCTTTTGTCATCCTGGCCACATCGATAATTGTCCTGGGAAGATGAAGCTCTTCCGGATCCGGAAGCTCGAAATGTACCACACGAATCACTGCTGCCAGCGAGTTGCGCTGACGGAACACATTGGCACGAAAACGGGCCACCCCCGGCACTGCAAAAGAAAAATCATCATCTCCGCAGGTTGTTACCCGCTCCATGCTGCGTTCTCCTGCTACATGATACAATTCTGTAATCAGCCGGTTCATTTCCTCCTGAAAAACCTTTTCTTCTCCCTTGTGGACAATGGTTCCTCCCAGCTTAAAAGCATATGCCATGCCTGGTATCAGAAAAACATCCGATGCATGCTCCGCCACTGCCTGCTTTAAAATCTCTTCAATCATCTTCCTTCCCCTTCCCCTGAATTGCTCTTCAGATTTCCTCTTCTGTCCGTACCGGCACTTTCTGTCCCTTCTCCTCCATCAGGACAGTTCTCCTGTCCAGACAGGCATGGATCTGTCGATTTCATAGTCCTCCCGGTTATAAACATTCCAGCTCTGAATCCTGTATCCTTCTTCTCCCTCAGGCTGCAGCTCAATATGAAGAGCCTGTCCGAATTTCATTTCGATATCTGTCCGCACCAGACCATCCCGGTAGTAGCTGCCCAGTCTCTCTTTTAAATACTCATCCCGCCGGGAACCCGTAAGATTCTGCCTTTTTGCCTCCTGAAAAACCTGGTGAACCATCTGAACAAAGGCCTCGCCTGCTGCATCTGCCTCATAATAAATCTGAACTGCCTTTGCATTCTTCTCTGCCAGATTCAAATCGCCTTTCGCACTGCTCAGAGAAAGGAGCCCGAAAGCCGACAGACAGAGGATTACAAAAATTAATATCAGGGAGGTGGTTCCGATATTTACCTGTTTTCTCATTCCATCCTCCTACTCTGCCTTTTCCGGCACATATCTTGCTGCCGTCATGGAAAACAGCTGCTTCTGATCCCTCTGCCGGACAACTGTGATCTCTGCCGTCTCCAGACCGTCCTTTTCCTGCTGAGACAGGACTCCTGTAAAAAACACATCGGATTCCGCTGCAGCCTGTGTCCCCTCCCGATCCAGATAAACCGTGCAGGCATATTCCCGGAAATCCCCGTCTTTTCCTGCCATTTCCGTATTGGAAGGAATCGCTCCTGCTTTTTCCTCCAGAAGCTCTCTCCCCCCGGCTTTCCATATTTCTGCCATGTTTTCTGCGATTACAACAGCCTGATTCGTATCCTGAGCCAGATGGCTCATACGATCCGCCTTCACAAAAGCCGTAACGCAAATGCCGGAACAAAGCAGGAAAAAGAAGACTGCCAGAATCATCTCCATCATAAACATTCCGGATCCGGAACCATTCTTTCTATTCATAAGCGAAACCTCCGCTTCTGACAGAGAGAACTATCCTTCCTCCTCCATCTCCAAGAGTTTCCGCCTCTATCAGACGCCCTTCTTTAGACAGACGTAGCCCGCTGCACTCCATAATTTCCAGTCCGTCATCCAGTCCCAGTCCTGTTCCCTCTCTGGTAAACAGTTCCCGGATACATCCGTCCCGATAGTAAATCCATGTATAATAGGACACCTCTCCTGACATCTGAGTCAGCTCCAGCACCGGAGTACCTTCTATCTCAATCACATCAACCGCACCGTTTCTGTCACCCTGACGTACTTTATTTGCAATATAATGCAGTGCCACGCTTTCCGTATCATTATTTTCTGACCGGCTGCTGATATTTTCATATACTCTGCTTCCAAAAAGAACAGTAAACAAAGCGCAAAGCACAAACACAAGAAACAGCAGCATGGTAAACAGCAGATTTACACCTGCCCCTGCAGTTTTCTTTTTCTGGTTCATCTGCTACTCCCCCTGTTCTTCCAGCTCTGATACCGGAAACACTGTAATATCCGGCATTACATTGGATGCAAAGCCTTCATAAAATACATGATATCGCTCACGATCAATGGCTACCCCATAGTTTTCCTCCAGATATTCTACACTCGGCGGATATCTTCCCTCTATGGCATAGCACTGAACCGATGCTCTGCGCACTGCCTGAATCAGATTCCGGGCGCCCTCTTCCTCCGTTCTGCGGGATAGCTGTGATACTCCTGCCGTCATAAGGACCGCTGCTGCCAGCACCAGGGCTGCTGAACCTGCCAGGCTGAACCACATTTTAAAATCAATTCCTTTTCTCATGGCCATCTCCTAACCAATCGCTGACAGAACTCCCGCCAGGGGAAGCATCACTGACAGGAGTACCAATCCCACTGCCACTGCCAGTACTGCTACCATGGTCGGTTCAAATCTGGCAAGCATGGTATCAATCGCTGCCTCTGCCTCTTTTTCATAATCGCCGGACAGCTTCTCCATCACCTGATCCAGATTTCCGCTTCTTGCGCCTACCCGTATCATCTGAATATGAAATCCGCTGAACAGACCTGTTTTCTTCATTGCTTCATAATATCCTGCTCCACATTCCAGCTCCTCGGCGCATTCCTTCAGTTTTTCCTCTACTCTGGTGTTTTCCACCAGCTCTCCTGCCAGTTCCATGCCCTTTTCCAGTTCCATGCCGCTGCGAAGAGTTAAAGCCAGAACCGCTGTAAAACGGCGGCCTGCCACAGACAGAGCCAGTCTGCTCTTCCGCTTCAGACTCTCTGTCATCTTTTCCACCAGACGGAAGGTTTTTCCAAACCTGGAGGCAGTCCATACTGCCAGTGCCGCCGCTGCCGCCGCTCCGGAAAGAACCAGCGCACCGCCGCTGAAAATCCCCCCAAGCCGGATAGCCGTCCTGGATAAAGGTGACATCTGTGCTCCCAGCTGTTCATATACGCCTTCAAAAATCGGCATTACTTTCGTAAACAGAACAAACAGCACTGTTAGCAGCATAAAAATCATCATAACCGGATAGGTCAGCGCATTCTGAATACTCCGCATCAGCTGAAATTCCTTTTCATAATAAACAGATAAATCCTTCATTATCTGATCCAGAGTTCCTGTCTGGTGCCCCAGCTTCGCCATTTTCACCACATAGGGCGGAAACTCTCCTGTCCGTTCCAAAGCCGCAAACAGGGGTTCTCCCAGCTCCACATCCTCAGCCAGCTCCTGAAGCAGCTTTTTTTCCTGCAAAGTCCGGGCATCCTCTGCCATAACAGAAAGTCCCTCTTCCAAAGGAACTGCTGCTGATAAAAGCAGAGAAACCTGCAGGCAAAATGCCGACAGGTTCCCTGCTGAATAAATTCCGCTTTTTTTCTTTTTCTTCTCTTCCATCCCCGCTCACCTCTAATAGGAGTATTTGCTTCTGTAATTAGCCCCATCTCCGATATACTGCTTCACTGCATCCGTGTTTCCGCCGGAAGAGGCAAAGGTGGGATCCATAAGCTTCCAGCTGACTCCATCAAAATAAATAAAATTATCTACCCAGCCAATTTCCTTAATATAAACATCCACCCATGCATGATAAACATCTCCTGTATAGCCCACAACCAGTTTTGCAGGAATATCCAGGGAGCGGAGCATGGCTGTCATAACCGCCGCATAGTCAAAACAGATCCCTGTTTTTGTCGCCAGAACCTGATCCACATTGGGCAGGTAGCCAGACTGAACAGACTGAGCCTTTGCATAATCATATTTCAGATTACCAACGACATATTCATAAACAGCCTTTACCTTTCCAATCTCATCAGCTGCGCCTGAAGTCACCTGCTGAGCCAGGGAAACTGCCGCGCTGTTTTCTGAAAAATTCACATACTGATTTGGATAAAGAAACGGCGAAAACTCATCTTTCAAAGATACATTGACACTCTGGCTCAGAACCTGAGAGTACTGATTCCCTGATACCTGCTCGAAGACCTTAATTGAATAGCTGCCGTTTCCCTCAGAAAACGGAAACACCTCATAGGCATTTCTCGCATTCAGATCATACGTATAGGTCACTGTTCCGCTGGAAATCTGAACCTTGATCTTGGGGACTCCGCCGGTGTAGCGGATCATACAGTAGCCATCCCCCGCATTGGACGCATCAAGAACAGCAATCCCGTTGCCGTAAACTGAAGTTCCTGCCGCCTGAGGGGTCCTGACCTGCGCCCACACCTGTGTCTGCAGTCCCGGACAAAGGCAAAGGACTGCGCCCGCTGCCGCAGCAAGAAAAAAAACTCTGTGCTTTTTCATACTTCCCACACTCCTTTTACTGCCCGGATTCCCATCTTCCGTTCTCTCCCGTTGTTGTCCGGTATCTCTATCCCATGATTCTCTGCCGGACAATCTCATAAGCCAGAACGCCGGCAGCAACCGATGCATTGAGAGAATCAATATCCCCCTTCATAGGAATAGATGCTGTCATATCGCATTTTTCCCGAACCAGTCTGCTGACTCCGCTTCCTTCATTTCCGATCACAAGGCCGATGGGTCCTTTCAGATTCATGCGGTACATCATTTCTCCGCCCATATCTGCACAGACAAACCACATGCCCTGTTTTTTCAGTTCCTCAATGGTGGTTCCCAGGTTTGTCACCTTTGCTACAGGCGTATAGTTTAACGCCCCTGCAGAAGTTCTGGCTACGGTAGCAGTCAGTCCTGATGCCCTGTGTTTGGGAATAATCACGCCGTGGGCTCCAGCCAGGTTGGCGGTACGGATAATGGCTCCCAGATTGTGCGGATCCTCAATTCCGTCCAGCAGGAAAAGAAAAGGCGGTTCTCCCTTTTCTCTGGCTGCCTCCAGCATATCCTCCACCCGGGCATATTCATAGGCTGCCGCATAGGCAATCACACCCTGATGTTTTCCTGTTTCTGACATCTGATCCAGACGTTCTCTTGGCACAAAAGAAATAATAGCGTCGTGCTTTCTCGCCTCTCTGACAATGCTCTGAACCGGCCCGTCCTTACATCCGTCCTGGACAAACAGCTTGTCAATGGTTTTTCCGGAGCGGAATGCTTCCATTACTGCATTGCGCCCTTCTATGGTCAGTTCTTCGTATCTCATGAAAATTCTCCAATCCTCTCTAATCCGTCATGTACCAGCTTTAAAAGCCGCTCATACTGCCCTGTCAGATACAAATATCCAACCAGAGCCTCAAATCCCGTAGCCATTCTGTAGTCCCGGATAGACGCATTTTTGGCAGACGAAGCGGAATGTGCATTCCGCCCCCGCTTATAAACAGCCGTTTCTTCCTCTGTCAGTTCCTCCTGAAGCGCCTGTATGATCCGGGCCTGCGCCTCTGCCTTGACCAGGCTGGCGCTTTTTTTATGCATTTTGTTCACCTGCATACTGCCGCGGTTCATCACTCTGGTACGGACCAGAACCTCGTAGACTGCATCTCCCATATAGGCCAGAGCCAGAGGAGAATAGCTGCAGATATCCACCGGCTCCAACAGAAGCGCTTCCTTCATCAGAGAGGGAATCTTTATGCTCTCTTCCATTTTACGCCCTCTCTGGTATCTTCCAGAATAATGCCCATATCCAGAAGCTTCTGACGAATCTCATCGGCAAGGGCAAAATTTCTTTCTTTTCTGGCCTGCTGTCTGGCTGCAATCATCTCTTCGATCTCTTCCTCCAGAGCATCGGCCTTTCTCTCTGTGATAATTCCCAGAACATCGCAGAGCTTTGCAATCGTATCCTTCAGATAATCCACATATGCCTTTGTGCTGTTTTCGCAGGCTGTGCTGTTGCTTAACTTAACCAGTTCAAATACTGCAGATACTGCATCAGCTGTGTTGAAATCGTCATCCATCGCTGCCTCATACTTGGCAATCAGCTCTTTCGCTGCTGCCACATCAGCCTGCTCCTTCTCTGTCAGCACATCTCCGGCTGCTTTTCCATCCAGATCTCTGAGACGATCCATAGCTGTCAGAATTCTCTCCAGACTGTTTTTTGATGCCTCCATCAGATCTGCGCTGAAATTCAGAGGACTGCGGTAATGTGCACTCAGCATAAAGAAACGAAGCACCTGAAGGTCATACTTTTCACCGATTTCACGGACGGTAAAGAAATTTCCAAGAGACTTGGACATTTTTTTATTGTCAATATTCAGGAAACCATTGTGCATCCAGTAAGTGGCAAACGGCTTTTCGTTGGCTGCCTCGGACTGCGCAATTTCATTTTCATGATGGGGAAAAATCAAATCCTCTCCGCCTGCATGAATATCAATCTGATCTCCCAGATATTTTTTAGACATCACAGAGCATTCGATATGCCAGCCCGGACGTCCCTGGCACCAGGGAGACTCCCAGTATGGCTCTCCCTCTTTTTTCGGCTTCCAGAGCACGAAATCAGACGGATCCTCCTTATCCTCCTCACCGGTCACCTTCAGCTCGCGGAATCCTGACTGAAGCTCATCCAGATTCTTATGAGACAGCTTGCCGTAATCTGCAAAAGAAGAGGTACGGAAATATACAGTACCATCCTTTGCCACATAGGCATGGCCCTTGTCGATCAAGGTCTGAATCATCTCCAGCATACCGCAGATTTCCTGAGTCGCCTGAGGGTGAACCGTGGCCGGCTTAACATTCATGTCAGCCATATCCTTTTTGCATTCTGCAATATACCGGCTGGAAATCGTATCTGCATCCACGCCCTCTTCAATGGCCTTCTTGATAATCTTATCATCCACATCGGTAAAGTTGGATACGAAATTCACCTCATATCCCTTATATTCAAAATATCTCCGCACCGTATCAAATACGATCATGGGACGGGCATTTCCAATATGGATGAAATTGTAAACCGTCGGTCCGCACACATACATCTTCACCTGTCCCGGTGTCAGCGGAACGAATTCTTCTTTTCTTCTGGATAACGTATTAAAAATTTTCATAATACTGACTTTTTTCACGAAAAATAAGTACACTCCCGATACCTATTCCCGCTTTTCCTTTCCTATATTTTTCTCCCTTTTTTATGGCCTGCGCACCTGCCTCGGCGCTGCCATCAGCCTTTTTCCCCCGGCGAAACAGCCTGCCTGCGCAGTTTACACCTGTCCTTCCTGACAGCAGCCAAAGCAGCCGCCCGCCGGAAGCCTGCCGTCATTGACAAAGTCCCGCATATGGGACAGCAGAGCCACAGCCTGAGCAGCAATTCCTTCTCCTGCCCCGGTAAATCCAAGCCCCTCTTCCGTAGTCGCCTTTACGCTGACCTGATTCGTCTCCAAATGAAGGGCCCGTGCAATGTTTTCTGCCATCTGCGGCCGGAACGCCGCCAGCTTTGGTCTCTGGGCAATAATGGTAGAATCAATATTCTCCACCGCATACCCGGATTCCTCCAAAAGCTCTCCAACCTTTTCCAGCAGCTTCATGCTGGATATTCCCTTATATGCCGGATCTGTATCCGGAAAATGCTGTCCGATATCCCCCAGTGCCGCTGCTCCCAGAAGTGCATCCATAACAGCATGAACCAGAACATCCGCATCCGAATGACCTGCCAGCCCCTTTTCATAAGGAATATCAACACCTCCCAGAATCAGTTTCCGACCTTCTGTCAGCTTATGGACATCGTAACCCTGTCCGATTCTCATTGTATTATTCTCCTTTTTTTCCTTCCCTCAGACAATAAACCGCAGTTTTCTGGAAACACACCGCAGATAAATATCTGTCTGGCAATAACAGCTTTCTCCGTCCGCATGAACCGGAAGCGGCCTGTTTACATGAATCTGTGCCTCCTTACACCGGAAAAACCTTACGCCTTTGTGGCGCCCGATTTTCCGGAACCAGGCATCTGTCAGCACAGGAAGAAGCCGAAGTCTGGATGTTCCGTGAACAACACAGATTTCCAGCTCCCCGTTTGAAGAATCCGCCCTGGGAGCAAACTGAAATCCGCCGCCCTCATAGGGATGTATATGGGAAGAGATAAAATAAATATGATTAAACTCCACCCGCCTCACTCCGTCCAGCAAAAGATAGCCGGAAGCAGGCTTCGTGGTCAGCAGCTGCTTTAAACCCATAAGGATATAAAACAGCCGTCCGAAGCTTCCAAAAATCCGCCTGCTTTTTCTGCTCATAGACAGAATCCTGTGGCAGACTGCTCCATCCAGTCCGATTCCGCTGCTGACTGCAAAACGACGGTGAACTGGTTCCTCCATCTCATACGACAAAATGCCATAGTCCAGATCCACAAACTGTCTGGGATTCATAATCCGTTTCAGACACCTGTAAGGACTCCGCGGCAGCTTCAGCCCTCTGGATAAATCATTGCCCATTCCCATAGGAATATAGCCAATCGTAATCCTGCTGCTGAAGGAAAGCCCGTTGATCACCTCATTCACCGTTCCGTCCCCGCCTACAATCACAATGGTACGCGGTTCTTTGCAGTCTTTGGAAAGCTTCTCCGCAAAACGGCAGGCATCGCCTCTGGCTTCTGTCATCAAGACCTGATATTCTGTTCCGGATCGCAAAAGCCTGCGCTCCAGTTTTCTCCATATTTTTTCGCCCTGTCCGCAATGTGCGTCCGGATTCACGATAAAATAGTACATGGAAAACCTCCCACTGTATACTATAATAGAGTATAACATAAAATCCGGAAAACAACTAAGAAAATTTATATAAACTCTTTTTTAAAAGAAAAAGACCGCAGAACCTGTTTCGCTCCGCAGTCTTTCTTATTTAAAAAATATTCAGCTTATCACTTTCTGTTCCGCAGTTTTTCTTGCTGCCGCATAATCTGTTGCATACACCAGGGGATACATCAGATATGCCAGAATCAGCGCTCCCACTACATCCAGCACAGAATGCTGCTTTAAAACAACGGTAGACATACAAATCAGAACCATAGCCGCAAAGGAGCCTCTTCTCAGCCATACCTTATCCCGCAAAGCCGCACTGTTCATCACTGAGCAGTGAACTGCCACAGAATTGTATACATGGATACTGGGAAACACATTGGTAGAAGTATCTGCCACATGAAGCATGGAAACAAGCCAGCTGCAGAAATTCTTCTGGGGATCCACCTCTATCCGAAGATCTGTTCCGTTTGGAAAAAAGGTGCAGATAATCAGGCTGATGGTCATGCCTACAAACAAAAATCCACACAGTTTGTAATAATCCTGCCGGTTTGTAAAAAAGAAATATCCAATTGCTCCCGCCACATACACGAACCAGAACAGATAAGGAATAATAAAATATTCATTAAATGGAATATAATCGTCCAAAGCTGTATGCATCACCGCGTAATCACTGATCACAGTCCGTTCCAGATAAAAAAACCACGGCAGGTACAGAAAGCCATATGACAGCACCCATACATGCCCATATTTTTTTAACAACTTTTTCACTTGACTCTCCTTTCTGCCTCATCAACTTGTTTTTTCGGATTATAGCACACAAGAGAACAGAGTACAATAAAATTTTTCTATCTAATCTATGTAATTTTTCTTAAAAATAAACATTTTTCCTGCCTCATAAAAAAGGTACTCAAACCAAAAACAAAAAACCCTTGAAAAATCAAGGGTTTCAGAGTAGCGGAAGGGAGATTCGAACTCTCGACACTACGGGTATGAACCGTATGCT
>ENA-UONQ01002731-UONQ01002731.1-human-gut-metagenome-genome-assembly--contig:-CS26-NODE-2731-length-11366-cov-3.495977_pt1 | contig 11366 bp, 7 predicted proteins | sample MGYA00242460_ERZ724007 | MGnify/ENA metagenome assembly ERZ724007
CGGTCTATGTACCGGCCAGAGCCGGACAGATCAACACGGAAACAAATTATGTCCTGAGAAAGTTTCAGCAGAAAGTACCGGTGTATATGAGCGCTATCCGGACCCAGGTGGCGGATATCAATATCCGGCGTATTCCGGGAATTGCTGCGGATTATTCGTTGAAGAAAGCCTGGGAAATCATGCGTCAGTCAGAGACCTCTACGCTGGCGGTGGTCAATGATGACAGAAAACTTCAGGGACTGATCACGATATCTGATATTGCGGGTGCCTATATGTCTGTGCTGGATAATCAGATTTTATCGGAAGCATGTACACCAATCGCAAATATCCTTGAGACATTAAAGGGAGAACTGGTTGTAGGGGATGCCGAAAAACGTCTGATGAAGGGCAAGCTGGTGGTTTCGACAGCCACATTGAGTGTGATCGATGAATTTATACAAGAAGATGATCTGGTCATTCTTGGAAACCGGTATGAAGCTCAACTGAGCGCCATTGAAAATCGGGCGTCCTGTATCATTATCTGCGATGGGGCCAAGGCTTCACGGACGATCTGTAAGCTGGCGGAGGAAAACGGCTGTGCAGTTATCTGTACGCCGGCGGATACATATACCGTGACCCGTTCTATCAATCAGAGTATTCCTGTCAGCTATTTCATGATTAAAGAGGGGATTATTTCTTTCAAAGAAAGTGATTATGTTGCGGATATTAAACCAATGATGCTGAATAAGCGGCATCGAGATTTCCTTATCGTAGATGACGAGGGACGTTATACAGGAATGATCTCACGGCGTACACTGATCGATATGAATACAAAAAAAGTTATTCTTGTGGACCATAACGAGGTGGATCAGGCGGCCGATGGTGTGGATGAGGCGGAAGTTATGGAGATTATCGACCATCATAAACTTGGTACGGTAGAAACCATCCGTCCAGTCAAGGTGCGTAATGAACCGGTAGGATGTACGGCCACGATCGTCTATGAAATGTACATGGAAAACCAGATTCCGGTTTCAAAAGAAATTGCCGGAATTTTGTGCGCGGCAATTCTTTCGGATACATTAATGTTCCGTTCGCCGACTTGTACGGAGATGGACAAAATGGTGGCTGAACATCTGGCGGAAATTGCAGAAATTGATATCGAAAAGTTTGCCATGAAGATGTTCGAGGAAGGCAGCCAGCTTAGAAAGAAGGCAGATTCGGAGATTTTCTATCAGGATTACAAGAAATTTGTTGCCAGTGATACACCTTATGGTGTCGGGCAGATTACGTCGATGAATCATGAGGAACTCTTAAGTGTTCAGGATCGACTGCTGGCTTACATGGAGTCAGCCATGAATGAAACCGGAATTCCGATGATTTTCTTTATGCTGACAGATATATTGAAAGAGTCGACACGGCTTCTCTTTGTGGGAAATGATGCCAAAATGCTTGTTGAAAACAGTTTCCACAAGGAGGCAGAGGCGAACTATATTGATCTGGAAGGCATGGTATCCAGAAAGAAACAGTTAATACCAAAGTTGACCGCAGTATTGCAGCAGTAGCAGGAGGGTGCAGAAATGAAAAAGGAAAAAATTTACGTCATTGGACATAAACATCCGGACACAGATTCTATTTGCTCCGCTATTGCCTATGCTTATTTGCGGAAAAATGTGACCGGAATGAATTATGTACCGGCCCGGGCCGGAGAGATTAATTCGGAGACTGCTTTTGTGTTGGAAAGATTTCAGGCAGAGGTTCCGATTTATATGCAGGATGTGCGCACCCAGGTGAAGGATGTGCAGATTTCACCGTCTTACAGTGGACGGCCGGATATGTCTATCCGTGAAGCCTGGCAGCGGCTTCAGGAAGAAAAGGTATCCACATTGACGATTGTGGATGATGATAAAAAACTTCTCGGTTTGATTACTAAAGGTGATATTGCAAAAACCTATATGGGTGTTTATGATAGCCGGGTGCTCTCAGAAAACCGGACACCTTATAAGAACATTCTGGAAACGCTGGATGGAGAGATGCTTGTCGGAGACCCGGAAGGCATCGTGGAAAAGGGCAAGATATTGATCGCGGCGGCCAATCCGGATTTGATGGAAGAATATATTGAGGACGGAGATATGGTCATGCTGGGAGACCGTTATGAGTCACAGCTCTGTGCCATTGAGATGAATGCGGGATGTCTCATTATCAGCATGAATACCCAGCCAAACGATACGATTTTGAAACTGGCGGAGGAACGTCATTGCACGATCATTCGAACACCTTATGATACCTTTATCGCGGCCCGTTTGATCAACCAGAGTATGGCTATCAGCCATTTTATGGTGAAGGATATGAAGACCTTCAAAAAGGATGATTTTATTGACGATGTAAAGGAAGTTATGGCTAAGAACCGTCATCGCGCATTTCCGATTGTGACGAATCAGGGAAAGGTTGTTGGCATGTTTACTCGTCACAATCTCATTGATCTGGACAAAAAGAAAGTAGCACTGGTCGATCACAATGAAGCCGGGCAGGCTGTGGACGGTATATTTGACTGCGAGATTATGGAAATTGTAGATCATCATAAGCTTGGATATGTTCAGAGTATGAAACCGGTACTTTTCCGGTGTCAGCCGGTGGGATGTACGTCGACGATCATTTATTTGATGTATCGGGAGAATAAAGTAGAGATTCCGGCGAATATCGCAGGACTCATGTGTTCTGCCATAATTTCCGATACGCTGTTATACCGTTCGCCGACCTGCACACCTCTGGATCGTATGGCTGCGGAAACTCTGGCCCAAATTGCCGGTATTCAGGTGGAAGAATACGGCATGCAGATGTTTGAGGCCGGAAGCGACTTAAAGAGCAAATCCGATGCGGATATCTTCTATCAGGATTTCAAGAAATTTTCAGCAGGTGATACCCAGTTTGGCGTGGGGCAGATTACATCTCTCGACGCCCGGGAATTAAAGAAAATTCATGCCCGCCTGTCTAATATGCTTCCAAAGGCGAAAGCAGAACACGGACTGGATATGATTTTCTTTATGCTCACCAATATTCTTGACGAGTCTACGCTGGTACTCTGTTCGGATGAAGAGGCACTCTCGGTGGCTTCCAGATGCTTTGGCGTTTCAGTGACGAAGGATGGAGACAGTGTGTTTGTTGACAATATGGTCTCGAGAAAGAAACAGTTTATTCCAAAAATGGTTGGAACATTACAGGAGTAGGTACTATGGCAAAACAGAAGTGGAAACCGGGGAATATGGTCTATCCTCTGCCGGCGGTGCTCGTCAGTTGTGGGGACAAAAAAGGGAATATCAATGTGATGACAGCAGCATGGACAGGAACAATCTGTTCCGATCCGCCCATGGTCTATGTATCCGTTCGCAAGGAGCGTTATTCCCACCATATGATTCAGGAAACAAGAGAATATGTAATTAATCTGACGACGGAAAAGCTGGCGTGGACCGCCGATTTCTGCGGTGTGCGTTCCGGTCGGGATTTGGATAAATTCAAGGAAATGAAACTGACGCCGGTACAGGGAGAACTTGAATATGCGCCAATGATCGAAGAGAGCCCCGTATCCATTGAATGTCGGGTCACCAATGTGATGGAATTGGGCAGTCATGACATGTTCATGGCGGAAGTGACGGCGGTTTATGCAGATGAACAGTATATGGATGAAAAGGGGACGTTTCATCTGGAGAAAGCGGCTCCGATGGTGTATTCCCATGGGCAGTATTATGGGCTGGGACGGCATCTGGGCGGATTTGGATATGCTGTTCGTAAAAAGCTGGCGAAAAAGGGGAAAAAATAAATTAAAGGAGATGATGCAGAGTAGATGTTTGTCTATTCGGTGCCATCTCCTTTTTTGCATTACTATTTATTTTTCAGAAAACTGCCGCGGACAATTGCATCCCGACCGTATTTTTTACGAATGTCATCCAGAGCTTTGTCGAGCTTTTGGAGTTTGGCGTTTTCTGACGTGTCAAAAAGATTCATCTGAACAGCGTCGGCGTCGGAAAGTTTGGAGGTTCGTATACCCAACAGCCGGATCGGCTGTCCGCTCCAGGCTTCATCAAACAGCCGACAGGCGTATTGATAAAGTGTATTTGCATTCTGGCTTGGAGACAAAAGCTGCATCTGATGAGAAATAGTCGAAAAATCGCTGTATTTAATTTCCACATTGATCATACCGGCACACTGTCGGGCATCCCGGAGACGTCGGGAAACGGATTCGGCAAGGGACAGGAGTACTTTTCTGGCAGCGGCGGTCTCAGTGACGTCGGAAGACAGAGTGGTGGAATTCCCGATACCTTTGGCGATATGGCGTCGCGTGTCGATGGGCGTATATTCGAGTCCGTTGGCGTATTCCCAGATGGTCTGACCGTGGGTCTTTAGGTGGGAAGTCAGAATGGATGGATCGGTATGAGCCAGATCGCCGATGGTTTTAATACCGAGAAGCTCCAGTGTCCGGGCGGAGGAGCGGCCGACCATGAAAAGGTCGCGGACCGGCAGCGGCCACATCTTTTGGGGAATTTCTTCCGGAAATAAAGTATGTACAAGGTCCGGCTTTTTAAAATCCGAGGCCATCTTTGCCAGCAGTTTATTGGTGGATATGCCGATGTTAACAGTAAAACCAAGCGCATTACGAATGTGTTCCCGGATGTGGTTCGCAGCGGCCTCCGGTGTTTCACCGCCGTTTTTAAAAGGCACATAGGACATAAAACATTCATCAATACTGTAAGGACGGATATCCGGCGAATAGGCTTCGAGAAGATTCAGCATGTGATGGCTGCATTCATGATAATAGGTATGATCCGGCTGGATAATGCGGAGTGTCGGACACTTTTTCAGGGCGTCGGTGATGGGTTCACCGGTAGTGATCCCAAATGTTTTTGCCGGAATGGATTTTGCAAGAATGACACCCCGGCGTTTGGACATATCATCGCCGATAGCGGCCGGAATGGTCCGTATATCCACAGTTTCGCCTTCGGCCAGCAGGCGGATCGCCGTCCAGCTTAAAAATGCTGAATTTACGTCAATATGAAAGAATATATTTTTCATGAAAATTCACCCTTACTTTCGTAAAACTATTATAGCCGAAGGCGTTTCACAGGTCAATGCGGGCAAAACAAAGTCCCGGGGGCAGCATATGGTAAAATGGTTGAGAATCTTCAAAGATAATGGTACAATGGGTAAATGCAGATTAAAGGGGCGAACATGCAATGGCAGAAAATATTATTTTGATTGGAATGCCCGGAGCGGGAAAAAGTACGGTTGGCGTTGTGCTGGCAAAGGTTCTTGGCTATGATTTTATAGATTCGGATTTATTGATTCAGGCAGAAACAGGCAAGCGATTGTTTGAAATTATTAATGCATCGGGGGTTGATGGTTTCCTGAAAGTTGAAAATGAGGTAAACTCCCGGATTGAGACGAATCACACAGTGATCGCCACCGGCGGCAGTGTGATTTATGGGGAAGAAGCAATGGCCCATTTAAAATCCATCGGAACGGTGGTGTATATCCAGGTGCCTTACGCCGATCTTGAGAAACGGCTCGGAAATCTTCTGAAACGGGGGGTCGCTATACGTAACGGCAGTACCCTGAAGGATTTATATGATGAGCGGGTGCCATTATATGAAAAGTATGCGGATATTACAGTGGATGAGCGGGATAAGGGCATCCGGGAAGTTGTTAAGACGATTGAACATATGTTGGAGGGCAGCGTAAGACGATAGCATGAGAGGTAAGACAAAATTTTGGTTTCATAAAAACATCTGGTATATATTAGCCTTTATTATTCCCTTTGTCGTTGCTGTGACGACATTTATCTGTCAGGGAATGTGGCCTTTTGGGGACCGGGGAATTTCAATTATTGATTCCTATCATCAATATGTGCCGTTTTTTTCTGAGCTTCAGTATAAATGGCGGCATTTGGACAGCCTGCTTTACAGTTGGAATGGCGGACTCGGTATGAATTTCTGGGCGGTTGTGGCTTATTATCTGGCGAGTCCACTGAATCTTTTGTTATTGATTTTTCCGAAAAGCATGGTGATGGAATGCTTTTCTTTTATCTATTTCATAAAAATCGGTCTCACAGGAGTGAGTTTTGCTTATTTTCTTCGGAAACGGTTCCGTCACTATGGTTTTGCGATTACCGTATTTGGATGCGGTTACGCACTGAGCAGCTTTGTGATCGGATATGCCTGGAATATTATGTGGCTGGACTGTATTGTTTTGTTTCCGATGGTGATGCTTGGAATTCATCGTTTGATTCATGAAGGCCGTGGATGGCTGTATGGCGCTTCATTAGCATTGTGTATTTTTACGAATTATTACATTTCTATCATGATTTGTATATTTGCCTGCCTGGATGTACTGATGGAAGTAAGCTGTGCGCGGAAAGTGGGTGTTGGTAAGAAGCTTCGCCGGATGCTTGGGTTTGCCGGCTATTCACTGCTTGGCGGTGCTTTCGGTGCGGTCATGCTCCTGCCGACGGTGCATGCCCTGATGGCCAGTCAATCGGCGTCCAGCAGTTTTCCAAGTACATTGAAGTTTTATCATAATATTTTTGAACTGCTTTGTCAGCAGTTTACAGCGGTGGAACCGACTTGTCTGGAGGGTAATTTTAATCTGTACTGTGGTGTTTCCATGCTTCTGCTTGTGCCGATGTATCTGTTTAATAAAAAGACAGAAACGAGAGAAAAGATTGTCCGGATGCTGGTTACTGTCTTTTTGCTCGTCAGCCTGAATACAAATTACCTGGCCTATATCTGGCACGGATTCCATTTTCCAAACGGATTGCCGGGAAGATTTTCATTTATCTACATTTTTATGCTTTTGATGATGGGCTACGAAGGATACAGGCACCGGAAAGACTGTTCAAAGTGGGCGGCGATACTTCCGGCGGCCGGATGGTTGGCATTCCTTGGATATTCCTGGTGGAGCGGCCGCGTGGAACTGGAAATGTATACGTGGATCATAAACATTGTCCTGTTGGTCCTGTATGGCGTATGGTTTACCCTGGTTTGTGGTCTGGTGAAAAAGAAACTGTTTTTGGAAATCGGACTATTGGCAGTGATGATGATTGAAGCCTGCGCCTATGGTGCATTTGGCCTATGTATGAATGGAACGGTTAACCGGAAAGATTATTACAGTGATCAGAAGGCTGTAAATCAGTTGAGAAAGATTATTGAAGAAAGAGAAGGCGAAAACTTCTACCGGGCAGAACTGGAAGAACGCCGGGGGCGGGACGATGTCACCTGGCATCATTTGCCGGGAATGTCTTTGTTTTCATCCACAGCGAATGCGGGTGTGGACCATTTGGCAAAACGTCTGGGCTTTTATGCAGTGACGAATAAATACAGTTATCAGGGAGCAACGCCGGAGACAGATGCTTTTTTGAATATTGATTACCTGATCAGCAGCCATGAAACAGACAGGATAAGGACCTTTGACCGGATGGATGCTGCGGAGAATCGGTATCTATATCAGAATCATTGCGCTCTGGGGCTGGGATTCATGGTTTCAGAAAACATCCTTCAGTGGGATTATGAAAAGACCAATCCTTTCGAGGTGATGAATCAGCTGATGGTGTCGTCCACCGGTGAGGAACTTCGGCCTTATCGTTACTTTGGATTGCCGGAATGGACGGCGGAAGGCTGTGAGCTGACGACGGACAGTTGGGCTGACTGGTCCTATACGGCGGAGGATGGCGTGGACGGCACCGTGACTTATGTTTATACTTCGGAGAAGAGCCAGGATTTATATATGTATTTTAAGGCGGCTCATTGCACGAAGGTGGAGGTCATGCGGGCTCAGGAAAGTAAATCCTATTCTGATGAAGATGGACATATTTTCTATGTGGGTCAGGTAGAAGCCGGTGAAACGGTTACCCTTATTTTCCATTTGGACGATACCTATGATAAGGGGAATATCAAGCTCATTGCTGCGGAACATGATATGGATGTGTTTTATCAGATTTATGATAAATTAAAGGAACAGCGGTGGGTGACGGATAAGGTGACGTCGACTTCGCTTTCCGGAAATATCACCGCGGTGCAGGACGGTGTTATGTTCACATCAATTCCTTACGACAAAGGCTGGACCATAACGGTGGATGGCGAGAAGGTTGAACCGGAAAAAATTGCAGATGCTTTTATCGGCATTTCCCTGTCCGAAGGGGAACATAGAATAGAGATGAAGTACTGTCCGGAAGGCTTTATTCCGGGACTGGTCTTAACCTGTGCTGCCGGAATTCTGTTCATATTGATGTATATGAAAGAGAAAAGTGATATGAACCATTGTGAGAATATGGAAAATATTCTGGCATAATTGCTATAAAAACATTAATGAACTTGTAAAAAATGGATGGAAATTTTACGAAATTATAAAATCCAATTTACAAATTCCCGGAGTATGCTATAATAATTAGGACTATAGCAGAAAGTTTGTTGAGGTGTACCATGGAACAATATGTTATAAAAGGCGGAAATCCATTGGTCGGCGAAGTAACGATCGGCGGAGCGAAGAATGCCGCTTTAGGTATTCTTGCAGCTGCGATCATGAGTGACGAAGATGTGATTATTGATAATCTGCCGGATGTAAGTGATATTAATGTTTTATTACAGGCGATAGCATCCATCGGCGCAGATGTCGTGCGTATTAATAGAAACACCGTGAAGATAAACGGTAAAAATATTCACAGTTATTGTATTGATGATGGATTCATACGTAAGATCAGAGCGTCTTACTATTTGCTTGGAGCCCTTCTCGGAAAGTACAACGAGGCAGAAGTGGCACTGCCGGGCGGATGTAATATCGGAAGCCGTCCGATCGATCAGCATATTAAGGGATTTCGGGCGCTTGGCGCCAGAGTAGATATTAATAATAGTATGATCATTGCAAAGGCTGAACAATTGAAAGCGCGTCATATCTATCTGGACGTGGTAAGCGTGGGAGCAACAATTAATATTATGATGGCAGCCGCAATGGCTGAAGGTCGTACAATTCTTGAAAATTCAGCAAAGGAGCCGCATATTGTGGATGTGGCAAACTTCCTGAATTCTATGGGCGCAGATATCAAGGGGGCCGGAACGGATGTTATCCGTATTCAGGGCGTTCACAAGCTGCATGGAACGGAATATACGATCATACCGGATCAGATTGAAGCCGGAACTTTTATGTGTGCCGCGGTGGCAACTCAGGGAGATATCACCGTAAAACACGTCATTCCAAAGCATTTGGAATCAATCTCGGCGAAACTGATGGAGATGGGAGCAGAAATTGAAGAATTGGATGATGCGGTGCGTGTTGTTGCGTCAAAACGTCTGCAGCCGACAAATATAAAAACCCTGCCTTATCCAGGATTTCCGACCGATATGCAGCCTCAGGCTGCTATTGCGCTGGCACTGGCTGACGGAACCAGCGTTATTACGGAAAGTATTTTCGAAAATCGATTCCGCTATGTAGATGAGCTGGCCCGTATGGGAGCACAGATTAAGGTGGAAGGAAACACTGCGATTATCATCGGTGTTCCACGGTATAAAGGAGCCCATATGAGCGCACCGGATCTGCGTGCAGGCGCCGCTCTGGTAATTGCCGCTCTGGCCGCAGATGGCGTTTCTACGGTGGACTCTATTGGATATATTCAGCGTGGTTATGAAGACTTTGAGGGGAAACTCCGCAGTCTTGGAGCATGCATTGAGAAGGTGGATAATGAAAAAGACCTTCGGAAATTTAAATTAAAAGTTGGCTGAAATGCTAAAACTGAACAATGAAACAATCTCTCTTATTCAGAACAATGGAGCTTAAGGAGCGATGATATTGTGGCAACCCCGATGAACGGAAGGTGCCTGCCGGAGCGAGTACACTCGAACAATAAGAGGATTTGATACTGAGAATCAAGTCCGCTTTTTGCGGACTTTTCTTTTTGCAAAAGGATTTGGTTTATTTTACGGTTTTTATGAAAGGAGAACATAGACATGGAAAGACTTTTATTTACTTCAGAATCTGTTACAGAAGGACATCCGGATAAGATATGTGATGCGGTTTCGGATGCTATTTTAGATGCAATGGTCGCACAGGACCCGATGAGCCGGGTGGCTTGTGAGACATGCGCAACAACAGGGCTTGTAATGGTCATGGGAGAAATTACTTCCAAAGCAAATGTGGATATTGCCCAGATTGTACGGGATACGGTGAATGAAATCGGATATAACCGGGGTAAATATGGTTTTGACGCGGAAACCTGTGCGGTTATGGTGACCCTGGATAAACAGTCTCCGGATATTGCCATGGGTGTTGATAAAGCTCTGGAAGCAAAAGAAAAACTGATGTCTGATGATGAAATCGAAGCCATCGGCGCAGGTGATCAGGGCATGATGTTTGGATTTGCAACAAATGAGACAGAAGAGTATATGCCATATGCCATAGCTATGGCTCATAAATTGGCCAGACGGCTGACAGAGGTGCGTAAAGACGGCACATTGCCTTACCTTCGACCGGATGGAAAGACTCAGGTGACTGTGGAATATGATGAAAATGGAAAACCGGCCCGGTTGGATACGATTGTTCTTTCAACTCAGCATGATCCGGACGTGACCCAGGAACAGATTCATGCGGATATTCGTAAATACGTATTTGATACTGTTCTTCCGTCAGATATGGTCGATGAGCGAACTCGATTCTTTATTAATCCGACAGGACGTTTTGTCATCGGCGGGCCTCACGGCGACAGTGGTCTGACCGGCCGTAAGATTATTGTGGATACCTATGGCGGATACGCACGTCACGGCGGCGGCGCATTTTCTGGTAAAGACTGTACAAAAGTAGACCGTTCCGCCGCCTATGCTGCCCGTTACGTTGCAAAAAATATCGTGGCGGCCGGCTTGGCAGAAAAGTGTGAAATTCAGTTATCCTATGCCATCGGTGTAGCACAGCCGACATCCATCATGGTGGACACTTACGGAACCGGTAAGATTTCTGAGACAAAGCTTGTGGATATTATCCGTGAGAATTTTGACCTGCGTCCGGCAGGAATTATTAAAATGCTGGATCTTCGTCGACCAATCTATAAGCAGACAGCGGCTTACGGCCACTTTGGACGAAATGATCTGGACCTTCCTTGGGAGAAAACAGACAAAATAGATATTTTGAAAAAATACTTATAGACGAATGACGGACAGAGGAGGGATGCTCTATGCGGCTGGCCACTCGAATGAAAATAACATACGGAATGTTTTTTCTCATTCCTATTGTACTGATTGTCGTGTCCTTCTGGGGCATTGGACGGATTGAACTGCGGGCTTTGCAGCAAAAATATGACATGGAAGAAGGGAGCGTGGAAATGCTCTTTAATCCATTTGAAATGCTCGGAAATATATCCG
>ENA-UONQ01002737-UONQ01002737.1-human-gut-metagenome-genome-assembly--contig:-CS26-NODE-2737-length-11336-cov-7.406081_pt1 | contig 11336 bp, 14 predicted proteins | sample MGYA00242460_ERZ724007 | MGnify/ENA metagenome assembly ERZ724007
CGTGATAACCTGTATAAATCCGCAAAGGTAAACGGAAAGGCGGTCAGGTGTGCCTGCATTAATATGGCCGAAAATTCACCAAATGAATTTGTTTCGGTTGAGGATGGAGAACTTCCATTTAATTAAAGGTTACAGATTTTTATGGAGAGGTTACAAAATTTTGAATCGATTTGTAACCGAAAAACCTAGGTTTTATGCGGGTTTGAGGGGTACGGTTACAAGGTTACAAAAGTTACAAGTTTTTTATAAGCCTATATAGGGAGATATATATGAATGAAAAATTAATAATATATGTGTCTCGCGCGTATAGGGAAAAAAGTGTTGTAACCTTGTAACTTTGTAACCAACAATAAGAAACCTATATTTTATGCGGGTTTGAGGGGTATGAAATGGTTACAAATCATTGTAACTCAATGTAACCGGAAAGGAAAGATATATGACAAACAAAGAAGTATCTTCTGTGTTTACGGATATATACAATGGGTTCTGGATGAAACACCGGGATAGTCTTCCAGATATATCTGATAGTGTCGGATGGGAAGAGATTGTTAATGAGGGGAAGCAACTCATGAAAAAACATAACTGCTTCCTTGCGAGAAATTTAGTTTCGGATTTAATTGCGATCATGGATTTCAGGGCAAGAAAGGGCAATGCGGAGTGAAGCACATTGAAGAGAGGATGCTACAGGAGGGAAGCCGATGAGCAAGAGCAGAGCAAATAAACAGAACCGCCTTCGGGCGCAGATTAAGCGACAGCGGAATGATGTTTATAAGTTTAAGGGGGTAGGAAAGAAATGAAAAAGATTAAGTTCTTCCCAGCGCCGCACGTGGAAGTCCGGGTGAGCGTGACGGATGAGATGATTGCAGACCTGCGGGAGTGCGAACGGATGGCAGAACACGATGAGATAAAAGACTGCGGGACCTGCAGCTGGCGGGAGGTCGAAATAGGAGCGGAGAGGGTGTGTGGATTTCTGGCTGTGTTGGAACAGGTGAAGGAGGATGAAAAAAGTGATAAACGGAGAACTGATCGTTGATAATTTTGCTGGAGGTGGAGGGGCTTCGACCGGCATAGAGATGGCTACTGGCTACAGCGTGGATATTGCAATTAACCACGATCCGGAGGCCATACGGATGCACAAGACCAATCATCCAAGCACTAGGCATTACTGCGAGAGTGTGTGGGATATTGACCCGGCTGAGGTATGCGAAGGCAATCCAGTGGCATTAGCGTGGTTTTCTCCGGACTGCAAGCACTTTTCCAAGGCGAAAGGTGGGAAGCCGAAGGATAAGAATATCCGTGGTCTTGCATGGGTGGCCTGCCGCTGGGCAGGTTTGGTACGGCCTAGAGTAATCATGTTGGAGAATGTGGAGGAATTTAAAACCTGGGGACCACTGAATCGAGGACGCCGGCCAATCAAGAAAAAACAGGGTGTGACTTTTCAGAAATTTGTCAGTCAGCTGGAACGCCTTGGATATCTGGTAGAATACCGGGAATTGGTGGCGGCTGATTATGGTGCGCCTACGATGCGGAAACGGCTTTTCTTAATTGCCCGGTGTGATGGAAAACCAATTATCTGGCCGGAGGCGACACATGGGCCAAAGGACAGTGAAACAGTCAAAGCCGGGGTATTGGCTCCTTATGTGGGAGCATATACCCAGATTGATTTCGACAAACCGTGCCCATCTATTTTTGATACAGCGGAAGAAATCAAGGAAAAATACGGTATCCGGTCGGTAAGACCTCTGGCAGAAAAAACCATGAAGCGGATCGCAAGAGGGCTGCAGAAATTTATTCTGGAGAATCCAGAGCCGTTTATTATCCAGTGCAATCACGGTGGAGATAGACGGCCACAGGATATTAAAGAGCCTATGCCAACCATTACCGGAAAGCACGGATATGGCATTGTGGAGCCAAAGATAGCTCCGTGCATCATGTGCAACAACGAAAATAATTTGGGCGCATCTGTGGAAAATCCATTGCCGACAGTTACGACCGGGAACCGGAATTTTTTTGTGTCGGCAACGCTGATACAGTATCATTCAGAAACTGGTTCAAGGGAGACTAGGGGTCAGGCAATCCAAGAACCGATTATGACAGTTGATGCATCAAACCGATACGGTCTTGTGACTGCTTTCATGCACAAATATTTTAATGGAGGTTATACGGGATCAGGTGCGTCTGCGGAAGATCTGCTTCCGACAGTGACTACTTGGGGCCACAATAGCCTTGTAGCTGCAAATCTAATCCAAATGAATAATCACTGCGATGGGAGAGATCTGCGAGAGCCGATACCGACAATCACTGCCGGAGATGGCCATTTCGGGGAGGTTCGGGCGTTTTTGATTAAGTACTATGGCTGCGGAACCGGACAGGATATTAAGACCCCATTAGATACCGTGACAGCGCAGGACCGGTTCGGATTGGTAACCATTGCAGGGACGGAGTATAAAATCGTGGATATTGGATTGCGGATGCTGGAACCAAAGGAGCTGTATGGATGTCAAGGATTCCCAGAGGATTATATTATTGACCGGGACTATGCCGGAAAGGCTTATCCCAGAAGTGAGCAAGTCAGACGTTGCGGGAATGCAGTATGCCCGCCGATACCATCCGCTTTAGTGCGGGCGAATCTGCCGGAACTGTGTGTGGCGGAGAGGAATCCAATATGTAGGATAGACAGAGTAGAGCAGGAAAAAAGCGGACAGTTGAGATTTCTGTAAGAGGATTATCCAGCAGTACAGATGGATATGTTTAGGGATTTTTTGATAGAGGAGGGGTGATAATGGATCTTGGTGACAGGATTAAGGAGTTACGTATGCAAAAGGGGATGAGCCAGACGGATCTGGCGCGGTCTCTTAATCTTACCCCTCAGACCGTATCTCTTTGGGAGCGTAAAAAGGGAGCCCCCAGTTATGGCAACATGGACGAGCTGGAAAAGGTGCTTGGAGAGCCGCTGAGGGGGTATAAACAGACTTTATTGCCTCCAAGGCAAAAGAAACCGAGCGGATATAAAAAACCGGCCTGTGAGGCAAATAAGCGCGTTGACGTAGGTAAGATAAGAGCACTGTACCGGGCAAAATGGAGCATCGAGGAGATTGCCAGGGATGTACATATTCCGGCGAGCGAAGTTGTTAAGTATTTGCGGAGGATGGGAAAAGAAAAATGTTGAGATTAACACAGAAAGATGAGCAGGGGAACTGGAGTCTGAGAGGCGTGCGGTGGGAAAGCCTGCATGAAGGGAAAGTTATCACAAAAGAACTGTGGGAGCGGCTGTACGGAGCACTCTGGAAGCTGATGGAGTATGAGGATACCGGATTAACGCCGGAGCAGGTGGAAAGGCTTATAGACTCCGAAAAGCTCCAGATAAGATGTCTGATGCAGGTGGTTAACGAGGAACGGAGCAAGCACCGCTGGCTCCCGGTAGAGGATCGGCTGCCGGCAGAGGGTGATTTTGTACTGGTGACAGTAAACGGTATTTATAACCACATTACTTTCAGCGATGCAATAGAGCTTGGCGAGCTCTGCTCAGACGGGACGTGGTTTATAGCTGGGTATCCAGATTGGAATAATCCTAATGTTGTCGCTTGGATGCCGTTGCCGAGGCCATATCAGGAGGAGGGAGAATCATGAAGAACGCAGAGGGCTATCCTGACCCGACAGCAGGGAAAGCAATCCACAGGGCAGACAAGCAGCCGGACAATGTGGAACTGGCTATCCGGTTAATCAAGGCAGCTGCCAGAGAGTGTAATGTGGAAATCATTGGTCGGATAGCAATTAGAGATGAAACTGGAAGAGTTTGGAGGTGATGCCGTTGGAAATGACGGTCAAACGTCTGGAAAGCTATCGGAAACTAATGAAAGAGATTGCGATATTGAGGTGGGAACTGAATGAAATGAACACAACAGATGCAGGTCTGGGAAGCAGCGTCATAAAGGACTACAGCAAAGGATTTGAACGTCCTCAGGCGGTTGTAGGATTTGATGAGGAGCGGTACCGGAGGAAGCGTCGTGTTCTGGATAGAAAAGAGGCAGAAGCTGAGGCAATCAGAAAATGGGTTGAGGATATTGAGGATGCTGTCACCAGAAAAGTATTTGAGTATTACTATCTGGAAGGTCTGCCATGGAAGGAGATTGCAAAGAGGCTGGGGTATCGAGACAATCCGGATTATCCAAGGCTATATATTCGTGATAAGTATTTAAAAAGTTGTGGGATTAAGTAAAAACATCGTTTATATCGGAAATATCGTTTTATAATAGAATCCGAAGCCAAAGGCATCCAGCCAGCGGCTTCTGGATTATCCCCTCAATGTGTGATGTGCGGCCGCCCGGTGTCACAGCCTGCGGTCGATTGGCCCACACCTGGGCTGGTACATAGTACCTCTTTCGCTTATCGCCCTGGTTAGCCTCCAGGGCAGTAATGCGGGGTAGAGCAGTCTGGCAGCTCGTCGGGCCCATAACCCGAAGGTCGGTGGTTCAAATCCATCCCCCGCGATTGTGATCCTCCTTTTCAATATACTCCTGCCAGGTGTTACAGCCTGGTGGGGGATTCGGAACGTCTCGCCAGTTGGGAGCGAGCGTGAGCCGTTAAACCGAGCCGCGGACTTCGAGTTGTCCGGCGTTCCATTGACATTCTTTTTTCTCCTTTCAAGTCCCTGGCGTTTGCTGGGGGCTTTTATTGTATACAAAACCGACGAATCGAGGTGTAGTAGCATGGCCAGGGCGCCAGATGAAAGAATCAAACAGGCGAAGGCCATGTACTTAAAAGGCATGAAGTTAGTTGAGATTGCAAGTCAACTAAAGTTGCCAGAGGGCACGGTTCGCCGATGGAAATCCACACATAAATGGGATAACGAACGTTCGGATAAAAATAGCGAGCGTTCGCAAAGAAAAAGAGGGGCTCAACCAGGAAACCGAAACAGCTCCGGCGGCCCCCCCGGGAAACAAACAAGCAGTCACCACAGGAGAGTTTGAAACTCTCTTTTTTGATTGCCTGGCTCCAGAAGAGAAGATGCTGGCCGGGGCAGTTCCTCTGGACAAAGAGCAGCTTCTCCTCCAGGAGATACAGCTCCTGACTGTCAGGGAGCGTCGGATGTTAAAACGCATTGAGAATCTGCGGCAGGCTGACTTTACAACGGTTTCAAAAAAAACCGGAATTGAAAAAGGCAAAATGACGGATTTGAGTGAGGATCATGCAACGCTGGGCCAGATCCAGAACATAGAGGATGCGCTGACCCGTGTACAGGCCCGAAAGCAGGCTGCCATTGATTCTCTGCACCGGTATGGCGTGGATGATGCTCGCTTAGAAATTGAGCTGATGCGACTTGATTTGCAGGCCCTTAAGCTGGGCGGCCAGGAGGCTGAGATAGAGGATGACGGCTTCCTGGAAGCACTAAATGCTGAAGCTGGAGAGATGTGGAGTGATGTAGATGATTCAGGACAGAATTAGAGAGCTAAAAAACAAAGTAAAAAGCCTAAAAGGGCAGCGCGGCATCCTAACAAAGGTGCAGGTTTTTCAGTTCCAGCCGTTCTCGCGCCGGCAGAAGCAAATCCTTACCTGGTGGACTCCAAACAGTCCTGTGAAGGATTATGACGGCATCATAGCAGATGGGGCGATTCGTTCCGGAAAGACGGTATGCATGTCGCTGTCGTTTGTGATGTGGGCCATGAGCACCTTTAACGGTCAAAACTTCGCCATGTGCGGTAAGACCATTGGTTCTTTTCGCCGCAATGTGCTGTTTTGGCTGAAACTGATGTTAAAAAGCCGCGGGTATCAGGTTGTAGACCACCGGGCAGATAATCTGGTGGAAATAAGCCGCGGAGCAGTCACTAACTATTTTTACATTTTTGGCGGCAAGGACGAGCGTAGCCAGGATTTGATACAGGGTATTACTCTGGCTGGCCTGTTCTGTGATGAGGTCGCATTAATGCCAGAGAGCTTTGTCAACCAGGCAACGGGCCGTTGTTCTGTGACAGGGTCAAAATACTGGTTTAACTGCAATCCGGATGGACCATATCACTGGTTTAAGACAAACTGGATTGATAAGGCTATTGGATATCTGGGCAAGAAAAAGGTTGCCAGGATAAAAGCTGAAGCAGCTGCTGCAGGAAAGGAACCTGACCTTAAAAAGTTGCTGTATGTCCATTTTACCATGGACGATAATCTGAGCCTGTCAGAAGAGATTAAGGCCAGGTATCGGAGCATGTATACCGGTGTTTTCTTTAAGCGGTATATTATGGGACTCTGGGCAATGGCTGAGGGTGTTATCTATGATATGTTTGACGCGGATAAGCACACGGTCGATACAGAGGCTCTGGCAGCTGCATATAAGTCCAGGACAGGGCATGATTTCTGGATTGGCGATAAGTATGTCAGCTGTGACTACGGCACCCAGAACCCGACAGCTTTTCTTTTGTGGCAGCAAGGCGCGGATAAGAAGTGGTACTGTCGCAGGGAGTATTATTACTCCGGCAGAGATAAGGGCAGACAAAAGACAGATGCAGAGTTTTCCAGGGATTTAAAAGATTGGCTGCATGGCGAGAGTATCCGTAGTGTAATACTGGATCCTGCGGCTGCATCCTTTAAGGCTCAACTGGAAAAAGACGGCTTTAAGGTCAAAAAAGCAAAAAACGATGTTTTAGATGGCATCCGGTTTGTGGCTACGCTATTAAACCAGGGTGCTATTTTGATTGATAAAAACTGCGATAACCTGATAAAAGAGTTCGCGTCTTATATCTGGGATGCAAAGGCAGCGGAAAAGGGCGAGGATAAGCCGGTAAAAGAGCATGACCATTGTCTCGATGGATTACGCTACCTATGCATGACGATTATCAAAATGAAACCGGGTATCCGGATTTTGAAGTGAGGTGCGATAGATGGATATATTATTTAACCCGGATAAAAACCGGATGACTAACATGCAGCTGTGCCGGTTATACATGGACGAATTTGTAAAATCAACAGAGCGTAAATGGATGATGGACGGTGATGCATATTATCGTGTAGATAACCCGGAAATCATGAACCGGAAGAAATACAGATACCGGGAAAATGAAGCAACCGGAGAAATCGAAAAGATAATTGATAATGCAAAGCCCAACAACAAGAGAGCGCACGGTTTTATGTATATTCTGGTAGAGGATAAGGTGAATTACCTGTTATCCAAACCGTATACGCTCACTTGCGAGGAATCTGAAGAGTTTTTAGAGCAGGTGAAGACAATCCTTGGAGAATCCTTCCAGAGCAAGCGCCTAATGCGTCTTGGCGTGTCAGCCAGTAACGGCGGTATTTCCTGGCTGCATCCATACATTGATGAAGCAGGGCAGTTTAAGACAATGATTGTCAGGCCGGAGGAAGCGATTCCTCTTTGGACAGATAATGACCACGAGGAAATGAGCGGATTCATCTGGTTTTACAATCTGGATGTCATTGAGGGGCAGGAGCAAAAGACTGTTACAAAAGTAGAGTATTGGACCGCGGATGGCGTGGCATATTATGTTTCCGATTCCGAGGGGGACGGGTGGGATTTACGTCTGGATGCAGAGCGGTATCTGGATGCAGTCACAGAGGACGGTGAGTTCCAGGAGCATTTTCTGGCAGGTGGTTTTCCGGAGAGCTGGGGGAAGGTCCCATTTGTGCCGTTCAAAAATAACGACTACGAGCTGCCGGACCTTAAATTTGTCAAAACCTTGGTTGATGGTTACGACAAAGGACGGTCAGACGTGGCAAATATGCTTGATGAGATTAGTTCCATTGTGTATGCCCTGAAAGGTTACGGAGGTCATGATCTGGGCGAGTTTATGCGGGATCTGAACTACTTCCGGGCTATCTCCCTGGATGAGGACGGCGGGGCAGAAGCGCTAAGTACACCCATTGACATCACGGCAGCCAAGGAAGACTTTGAGGCGCTGAAAAAAGATATCTACGATTTCGGACAGGGAGTTGATAAAAACAGTGACAGGCTGGGCAATAGTCCGTCTGGTATCGCTCTTAAATTTATCTACTCCGGACTGGACCTCAAATGTAACCGTCTGGAAAATGCTTTTAAAGTGGGCATGGACGAGTTGTTTTGGTTTGTGCGGAGATATTTGGAGTTGACAGGGGCCGGAAGCTATCCGGATTGCAAAATTGATGTGACGTTTAACCGGGATATCGCTATTAACGAGAGCCAGGCTATTACTGACTGTGCAGCATCCAAGGGTATCATCTCAGATGAGACGATTATAAAAAATCATCCATGGACAGAGGATGCGGCAGAGGAGCTTGCTCGGTTAAATGCCCAGCGCGAGGCGGAGAAGGCTGAGTTATCCGATATGTTCCCAGAGGGCGGTGAGGAGTAGTGGATTACTGGCAGAAGCGGCAGGAGGCCATGTACAAGGCCGGAGAGATGCAGGTTAATCAATACTTTAAGCGATTGGAAAAAGCATTTAACCAGTCAAAGAGAGAACTGCAAAAGACGATAGAGGCTTTCTATTTCCGGTATGCAGAGGAAAACGGCTTATCCTTCGCAGCAGCTCAGAAGCGGCTCAATGCGGAGGAGCTGGGAGAGCTTAAAGACTTTATTGAGCTTGCCATGGATAACATTGGAAAATATAACCAACAGGTCAATAATATGTCCCTGAAAGCCAGAGTGACCCGTTATCAGGCTCTGGAGATGCAGGTGGATGCAATTCTCAGACAGCTCTATGCGATTGATTATCAGGCAGAATCAGAAAAGGCCATGCAGGAGGTCTATGAGGATACCTATTACCGGACATGGTACAGCATTGACCAGTACCACGGATTTCATCAAGCTTTTGCACAGGTGGAACCTCGAATAGTGGAAAAATTGCTGGAATACCCGTTTAATGGTGCAGCATTCTCTTCCAGGCTTTGGAAACAGAAAGACCACCTGCAAACGCAGCTGACAGAGGCAGTGACCACAATGCTGATCCAGGGTAGGCACCCGTCCACCCTGACAAGAGAGTTTGCCAAAAAGATGCAGTCGAAAAAGTTTGATGCATACCGGCTGCTACATACAGAGTCTTCCTTCCTGATGAGCGAGGCTACTCACGCAGGATATAAAGAGGATGGGGTGGAAAAGTACGAGATTTTAGCAACTCTCGACAGTAAGACGTGTGAGATTTGCGGAGAGTTGGACGGCAACGTATATGAAGTTGGGAAGGAAGTCACAGGCGTCAATATGCCGCCGTTCCACCCGCTCTGTCGCTGTACGGATGTCCCGCATTATGAGGATACGCCAGCTGAAGGAATGGTCAGAGTGGCCAGAGACCCAGAAACAGGGAAAACCTATGAAGTCCCGGCGGATATGACCTATTCGGAGTGGAAGAAGGTCGTAGACGAGGGCGGAGATTTTACATCGTGGAAGAAGCCGGGAAAACAGGGCGATTCTGAAAACCAGAAGCGCTATGCTGCCAGGAGGGAAGAGTGGAAACGGCGCCGGGCAGCAGAAATAGAACCGAAAACAATACAGGAAGCTAAGGCGCAGGCAGAAAACCTTGGAGTTAAATATGTGTTTTATGATAATGTCTCATTAGATATGGCAAACGAGATAAATCGAGCACTGGAAACAATACCAGAGGATATTCGCCCAGTATTTGTTGGAGATTCTGCATCATTGGAATCTTATCAGGGGGCCAAATTACCACGCACCAGTAATCATTTTTATGGTGTGCATATTGATGTTCCGCCGACCGGACTGATTATTGGACGAAATGAAACTACTGGGCAGGTAAAATATGATTTTGAAGTGCAAGGTCAAATGATTGGTATCAGCAAAAAATTTAATTCGGCTGATAAAATAACAAAAAGTAAGATAGCTGAGCAAAAGAAGTATGTTCAAAAACATGGAAATCGATGGTTCTTCAATGAAGATGGAAAAAGTACACCATATCACGAGATGGGGCATGTGTATGAAGCTGTAAAAGGTCTTCCAGATGGCTTTGAAAGAGATGCTGAGCGCTGGTGGCATGAGTGCAAATGCGATATGCTGAAAAATCCAAAAGAAGCCTGGTCAGAAGCATGGGGAGCTTATCATACAAGAAACGAGGAGCTTCCCGATTATATTGCGAAATATATTGAGGGAGCAACGGCTAAACCTGTTGCAAAGGATGCTGGCTCTGATATAATAAAAGGCATCAAGATACCGTCCTCTGCTCTTTCAGCAAAGAATATTACAGAGGATATAGTTGATGAAATTCAGTCCGGGATTGATGAGATTCTTCGGGAGTATGATGCAAAAATTGATTTTATATCAGTGCGAGATATGAGTACCCAATTCCCGGATACACCGTATATGATTCAATTTAGTGATGATTCTGGAATAAAGAAGGTCGATTTTATCATAAATTCCGGATTTGATTTTGACGGATTCAGAGATGTGGTTTCTGCAGGATATGAAAGCGGCTATTTTGCAGGAAAGAGCATAAAAGATCACGCAATCCATGAGATGGCGCACGCAATGACTGGTCAGCAATACAAAACAGTATCAGCATTTCGGGATTTTGCAAAGAGATTAGAAAAGAAGTATGTTCCAGGTGTATCTGGGTATGCGGATGCTACAAAAGATGGATTTGAAGTGATAGCAGAGGCTTTTGTTCGAATGAGAAATAATGAGCCTGTTCCGAAAGAAGCAAAAGAATTGGTTGTGAAGTATGTTGAAAGGTGGAGAAAACAATGATTGTGATTCCTATATGCCTGAAATGCGAACATTTAGAGTCGGGAATGAAATGTGAATTTTTCCCGGATGGGATACCCACAGAAATAGCGCTTGCGCAGAAGCAGTCTAACGAGGCTTGCAAAGACTTTAAGAAAAAAGAACTGAAAAAGTAAAAATAGTCACCAGTCAGAAATGGCCGGTGGCATTTTTGAAAACTTTTGTGAGGAGGAATATACATGGCTAGAGATGATTATTTTGTAATAGCGGCAAAGATACTTGATTATTTATATCGCTGTCTGAAAAAGGGAATTGCTCCAGATCCGGAACTGCTCTCTCCGAAAGCTCTTGAAATTAACGAATCATACTGGAATTATGTTTTTCAGAATTTGATGGAATATGGCTATATTACCGGAGTAACGACTAAAAGACTTATGGGTAATCCAGAAGCGCAGGTAAAGATTCAATACGGCAGTTTAAAGATAACTCCGTTGGGGATTGAATACTTGGCGGAGAATTCAACCATGAAAAAAGCGTTGGAAACACTGCAAACAATAAAAGATTTAATACCATTCGTTTAGGCCAGGGAATTTATCCCTGGTATTTTTATACCCTTTTTCAGTTTGCGACATCGCAACGGAGGTAAACATGATAACAGCAGTATTTACAGATAACAGCGACTATG
>ENA-UONQ01002743-UONQ01002743.1-human-gut-metagenome-genome-assembly--contig:-CS26-NODE-2743-length-11300-cov-5.047666_pt1 | contig 11300 bp, 10 predicted proteins | sample MGYA00242460_ERZ724007 | MGnify/ENA metagenome assembly ERZ724007
GAGGTCAAGCTCCGGCAAACAGATATATACACCGGAAAAATTCTCAAGCTGCATATTGATGATGTCCGACTGCCCAACGGCAGGGAGGCCGTGCGGGAGGTTGTGGACCATGTGGACGGTGCGGCCGTGCTGGCGCTGGACGAGGAAAACCGCGCACTGGTGGTCTGGCAGTACCGCTATGTGTTTGGCAGGGTCATGGCGGAGCTGCCCGCCGGAAAGCTGGATCCCGGCGAAGACCCCGTCACCGGCGCACTGCGGGAGCTGAAGGAGGAAACAGGCGCCGAGCCGGGTACGCTCCTGCCGCTTGGCCGCATGATTCCGGCCCCCGGCTGCTACGGGGAGACATTACACCTGTTTTTAGCCAAGGATTTGACCTTTGGGCCGCAGCATTTGGACGCGGACGAATTTCTCAATGTGGAGCGCGTTCCCTTTGACGAGCTGGTGCACCGCTGCGTCAACGGAGAGATCGACGATGGCAAAACCGTGGCCGCCGTGCTACGGGCCAAGGTGCTGCTGAATCTGTAATGGGAGGACAACATGGAACAGAAGGCTGAACAGCAAAAAACCGTTCTGATCGTGGAGGACGAAAAAAATATTGTGGACATTCTGCGCTTTAATCTCCAGCGGGAGGGCTACCGCACTGTGGAAGCCTATGACGGGGCAGACGGTCTGGAAAAGGCCCGGAGTGAAAATCCGGACATCATCCTGCTGGATGTGATGCTGCCGAAGATGATCGGCTTTGACGTCTGCCGCACCCTGCGGGACGAGGGCAACAATGTGCCGGTCATCATCCTCACTGCCCGGGAGGAGGAGGCCGACAAGGTGCTGGGGCTGGAGATCGGCGCCGACGATTACATCACCAAGCCCTTTTCCATGCGGGAGCTCATCGCCCGGGTGGGAGCCAACATCCGCCGCACGGCCATGAACGCCGCCGCTTCCGCCAGCGCCGCCGAAACGGCCATGCCGGTGACCGGCGGGCTCTCCATCAACACGGACAGCCATCAGGTTTTCCGGGATGGTACACCTCTGGAGCTGACCACCCGGGAATATGAGCTTTTGACTTTCCTTGCCAGCCACCCCAACAAGGTCTACTCCCGCATCGACCTGATGGAGCAGGTCTGGAATTACGGCTACGTAGGCGATGACCAGCGGACGGTGGACGTCACCGTCCGGCGGCTGCGGGAGAAAATCGAAACGAACCCCGCCAATCCCAAGTACATTCTGACCCGCCGGGGCGTGGGCTACTATTTCGCGGTCTGAGTCTGCCGCTTTCAATTTTTCTCCCGGTGAGGACACGCCGCCCCACGGCGGGCAGTCCCCACGGAAAGGGTGGTGAACCGTTTGTTCCGCAGTCTCCATATCAAGCTGACGCTGATTCTCCTGCTGCTCATCACATCGCTGATGGCGGTGGTGGGCGCGTTTTTGACCACCAGCGTCACCAGCTTTTATATCGACAGCTTTTATCAGCAGATGAGCAGCGCTTTCGGCGCAGACCGAAAGGCATTTGTGGCCGACCTCCGCAGCGCCGCCGGACAGCCGGACGGTGCCGACCGCATTCAGGAAATTTTAGAGGTCAATGCCGGTATGCTGGGCATTGACTACCGTACCCGCAATTACTATGTGCTGGACGGGACCTCCGGCACCTATCTTGTGGGCAGCTCCGATGCCGCCGCCCTGCCCCGGGAGCAGTCCGCCAATCTGCTGACTGCCCGGAATGCCGTAGCGCAGGCGGACAGCGCCACCGTCGGTGACGAGAGCAATATTTCCGCAGATTACATGGACGTTGCCATTCCCATTTTCGGCGGGGACAACGCCTATATCATTTACATTTTAGACAATAAGGACACAGTCTCCGAGCTGAACAACCAACTGTTCCAGATCATTATGCAGGCGCTGTTCATCGGGCTTCTCATCTCCGTGCTGCTGAGCTTCCTGCTCTCGAAAACCATGGTAGGCCCCATTGAAAAGCTGACCGTCGGCGCGGAGCGGGTGGCTGCCGGAGACTTCGGCAGCGAACTGCCGGTGGAGTCCACGGACGAAATCGGCATTCTCACCGGCACGTTCAACGAAATGTCCGGCGTGCTGCAATCAACGCTGGCCGCCGTGGAAAACGAGCGCAACAAGCTGGATACGCTGTTCCTCCACATGACGGACGGTGTGGTGGCTTTTGACCGCGAGGGGCATCTCATTCACTGCAACCCCGCCGCCACGGAGCTGCTGCACCGGGATATTGACGAGAGCTGCACCTATGAGGAGCTGCTGGGGGACCTGCATCCCTTTGACAAGGTGCTGGCCCTGCAGAAGCCCAATTACATTGAGGACGAGCTGGTGGTGGGCGACCGGACGCTGGCGCTTTACCTGACGCCCTTTTCCGATCAGGCTCAGGGCGGCGTTTTGATTCTGCTCCATGACGTCACGGAGCAGCACCGCAATGAGGAGCGGCGGAAGGAATTTGTCGCCAATGTGTCCCATGAACTGCGTACCCCGCTTACCAATGTCCGCAGCTATGCCGAGACCATCCGGGACGCCGGTGACGATCTTCCCCGGGACATGGAAAACAGCTTCCTTGATATTATCATCACGGAAACGGACCGCATGACCCATATCGTGCAGGATCTTTTGACACTGAGCCGGTTGGACGGGGGCCGGGCCGACATGGTATTCACCCGTTTCCCCTTCGGGGATGCCATCGAGAGCGTTGTCCGCTCCAACAGTCTTAACGCCAAGCAGCGGGGCCATGAGCTGACCTACGCGCCGGAGGGTGAGCTACCTCTGGTCATGGGCGACCGCAGCCGCTTGGAGCAGGTCATGATGAACATTCTCGGCAACGCCATCAAATATACCCCTGATGGCGGCCATATCCGCGTCACTGCCGGTGCCGGGGCAGACACCGTCTGGATGGAGGTCTGCGATGACGGTATTGGTATCCCGGAAAAAGACCGCGACCGCATTTTTGACCGCTTTTACCGGGTGGACAAGGCCCGATCGAGAGAATCCGGCGGCACCGGCCTCGGCCTCTCCATTGCAAAGGAGATCGTCCAGCGGCACCACGGCACCATCACCCTTGCCCCCCACGAGGGGCCGGGCACTACAGTCCGTCTGGAGCTGCCCATCACCCAGTCCGTACCGGAAACCTCCGGCCGGAGCGCACAGTAATTTTCAGGAAAGGAGCGGGCGAATATGCGTCACCGGGACTTTATTCAAAATATCACCATCACGCTTTTGACGCTGTCGGCCGTTTTCCTGTTTTCCCGGACGCAGTTTTTCCAGTTGGGGGCCGCTGCCGGCAGCGGCGATTGGCAGCACCTCACCGCGCCCATCGGCAGCGGCGAAACGGACACGGCTCTGTCCGACCGCCTCCTTGCCCCGGTGCGGCTGGCGGTCTCCGGCGAGTACGGCCGATACGGCAGCGTGTCCCTGACCACCGGCGGTGAGGAATTTACACCGGTGAAGACACTGCTGCGTGAGGTCATCGGCTCCGCCCGGAGTCTGTCGGATTCCTCTTGGGCCGTCTTCCGCGCCGCGCTGGAAACCCCCTCCGTTTACTGCGATTTTCTCTCCGCCCTGCCTGTGGAGTATCTATCGGACCTCATGGGGGCGGAAACGGACCTTTCTCTGACCGTGCGCGGCTTAGCCGCCGCAGAGCAGGGGGAGCAGGTCATCCTTTTGCTGTGGGACGGCGGGAGCCGCTATTATCAGTGCGCCACCGCCGTGCAGCGCTCCGCCTTGCAGGAGGTGCTGGAGCAGTTTGATTTTGGTGTCTCCACCTTTGCTTTTGAAGAAGAAGCCGGTCAGCATCTGGCGCCTCTTTCCCTGTTCCCCGACCCGCTGCCGGAGCTGCCTCAACTCACCGCCGGTGACGCGGCAGTATCCACGGAAACGCTGCTGACCGCGCTGGGCTTCAATCCCCACACAAACTCCCGCTATGTGGATTCCGGCGGCGCGGAGGTCATTGTGGAGGGGGACCGGGTCATCCGTCTCGGCAGCAGCGGCGCCCTTTCCTACAGCAGCGGCGGCGAAGCCGCTCTGACGGTGGAGGGCAGCGGGACTGTCCCCTCTGCCAGCGAGGCGGTCAGCGGCGCTCTTGCGCTGCTGGAGCAGCTTTTGCCGGAGGGCGGGGAGACCACGCTCTATCTGTCCGCCTTCCGCCGGACTGAGAGCGAAACGCATCTGACCTTCTCCTATCAGTTCAACGGCGTGCCGATTCATTTTGCCGATGGCTCTGCCGCCGCCGAGATCATCCTCACCGGCAATATCATCTCCACGCTGTCCCTGCGGCCCATGCTGTACCTTGAGGACGGTTCCTCCGCTCTGCTGCCGCTACGGCAGGCCATGGCCATTGCCGAACGGCAGGACGGGGCCGAGCTGTCCATCGGCTATGCCGACGCCGGGACGTATCCCCTATCCGCCGTGTGGCTGGCGGACTGACGTAAGTTTCTATGTAAGGAAGTGAGAGCCGTTTGGAGCGCTATCGTCTGAAGAACATCATCATATTGATTTTAGCGCTGCTGAACGCCTTTTTGCTGGCGGCGCTGTCCATCCGCGGCTCCGGCGCCCGCACTGCCCGCCGCACCCAGCAGCAGGAGCTGGTGGCTCTGTTCGCCGCTGATGGAATGGAGCTGGACCCTGCCCTGATACCGGAGGATACTGCCGTATCTGTTTATACGCTGACACGGGACGAGGCACTGGAAAAAAAGGTGGCGGCCTATCTTTTGGGGGAAACCCCGGAGGGGGCCTCACAGGGCGGCGGCATTTACACGTACAGCACCGCCCGGGGCGCGGCGATCTTCCGGGACATCGGCAGCTTTGACGCCGCCGGGACGCTCTCTCAGGGCAGCGCCGAGGATTTCTGCCGGGATTTTTGCGAGGAATTTTCCTACTCCGAGCCGGTGTTTACGCTGGACGATACCGGCAGCGGGACCGCCGCCGCCGTACGGCTGTGGAACCGCGCACCTGTTTTCAATGGCTCTATTACCTTTACCATTGACCACGGAAGCGTTATGACCGTCAGCGGCTCCCTATTGCCGGACACTGCCGCGGAAACGGCCTCGGATACGGAGCCTCTCACCGCCTTCGCCGCCCTGATTGCTTTTCAGCAGATGCGCCATGAGTCCAGCTCCGTTGTCTCCGCCATTATGGAGATCAGCCTGTGCTATGAGCTGCAGAACACGGCCGCGGCCTCTATGACGCTGGTCCCCTCGTGGCAGATCGTCACGGACACGGCCATCTTTTATGTAAACTGCATATCCGGCACCGTCCGCAGGGCATGAGACCGACTGAAAAATGCGCGGTTTGGAAAATTTCGGACGGTTTTCAATGAATGATTTGCTTTTTACAAAGCGATATGCTATACTGTCATGAGAATATCAAAGTGGAATTTTCTGCTTTTTTCAAATGAGGACTGTTCCTCTGCATGATGAGCCGCATCAAAGGGAACGCTATTCCCGAGGCAAGGCTGTTCCATGCGTATATTACCTTGAAACGAGGTCACGAGCTTGACAAAATATATCGTTCACGGCGGTAAGCCCCTGTTCGGCGAGGTGGAGATCAGCGGCGCGAAGAACGCCGCCGTTGCCATCATTCCTGCCGCCATTTTGGTAGACGGTGTCTGCCGCATTGAAAATATCCCCCAAATTTCCGATGTAACGGCGATTCTGAAGATTTTGGAGCAGTTGGGTGCCTCCATCCGCACCATCAACCGTCATACGGTGGAAATCGACAGCCGCCATATCCACACCACCCGCACCTCCTACGAGCTCAGCCGGAAGCTACGGGCGTCCTACTATCTCATCGGCGCGCTGCTGGGGCGCTTCGGCAGAGCCGAGGTCGCCATGCCCGGCGGCTGCAATTTCGGCGGCGTCCGCCCCATTGACCAGCACGTAAAGGGCTTTTGCGCGCTGGGCGCCGGCGTTACCACCGAGGGGGGCTACATCAATGCCTCCGTGGAGTCCGGCCGCCTCACCGGCGCCAACATCTATCTGGATGTCGTGTCCGTCGGTGCCACCATGAACATCATGATGGCCGCCGTATTGGCCAAGGGTGACACCGTGATTGAAAACGCCGCCAAGGAGCCGCACATCGTTGACCTTGCCAACTTCCTCAACTCCATGGGCGCCGATATCCGCGCCGCCGGTACGGACACCATTAAAATTCGCGGCGTGGACCGTCTCACCGGCGGCTCCTACGCCATCATCCCCGACCAGATCGAAGCCGGCACCTATATGGCCGCTGTGGCCGCCACCGGCGGACAGGTCCTTGTCAAGAATATCATCCCCAAGCACATGGACTGCATCACCGCAAAATTGCAGGAGTGCGGCGTTGAGGTGGAGGAACGGGATGACACGCTGCTGGTCCGCCGTACCCATCGGCTGAAGCGGGCTAACATCAAAACACTGCCCTATCCCGGCTTCCCCACGGATATGCAGCCCCAGATGACCACGGTGCTGTCTCTGGCCGAGGGCACCAGTCTGGTAACGGAGAGCGTTTGGAGCAGCCGCTACCGCTATGTGGACGAGCTCAAGCGCATGGGCGCCCACATTCAGGTGGATGACAAGACCGCCGTGGTGGAGGGCGTGGAAAAGCTCACCGGCGCCCCCATTCAGGCCTATGACCTGCGGGCCGGTGCCGCCATGGTCATTGCCGCTCTGGCCGCACAGGGGGAAAGTGAGATTTCCAACGTGCAGTATATTGAGCGCGGCTATGAGGACATCATCGGAAAGCTCCGGGCACTGGGCGCGGACATCCGCGCCATAGACGAGCCGGATGAAAGCTCCCTGCCCACCGCACAAATCTGTTGAACCCTACGTCCGTCAGGGAGTGTGCCGGCCTTGACCGGCGCGCTCCCCGGCGGACGTTTTTTCATTATACAAAGCGAGGTATTTTTCTTGACCACCGTACATACCCTTGCCAGCGGCTCCTCCGGCAATGCCGCCCTGCTTTCCTGCGATGGCGCTTCGTTTCTGATCGACGCCGGCATTTCCTGCCGCCGCATCACCGCCGCGCTGAAGGCGCTGGAGTTGTCCTCGGCAGAGCTGGACGCTATTTTTATAACCCACACCCATTCCGACCATATTTCCGGTATGGGAACGCTTTTGAAGAAAACGGCCTGCCCCATTTTTGCCACGGCCCGCGCCTGCCGGGAGCTGCGCTACCGGTTGACGGACATTGACGCCCGTCTTATGGCCATCGACTGCCCCACGCGCCTTTTGGGCGTAAGCGTCACGCCGATTCCCACCTCCCACGATTCCCCCGGCTCCTGCGGCTGGCGGTTCGACACGGAGGATGGCAGCATCGGCTTCCTTACGGACACCGGCTATGTTACCGATGAAGCGCTGGACCTGCTGCCGGGGGTGGACCTTGCCATCATAGAGGCCAACCACGATGTTGAGGCGCTGTGCTCCGGGCCGTATCCCTACTCCCTCAAGCAGCGCATTTTAGGACCGGAGGGACACCTGAGCAACGAGGATGCCGCCCGCCTTGCGGTCACGCTGGCGGAGGCAGGCGCCTCTGAGCTGGTGCTGACGCACCTGAGCCGCGACAATAACACCCCGGCCATGGCGCTGAACGCGGTCACAGCGGCGCTGGAGGCCGCGGGGCTGTCCCTGCCGGTATCCGTGGCGCCCCGGGAGTGCACCGGGCCGTGCCACACCGCTCACAGGAGGGCCGTATGCAAAAGGTGACGATCATCTGCACGGGAAAGCTGAAGGAAAAATTTTATCTGGACGCTGCGGCGGAATACGCCAAGCGGCTGAGCCGCTTCTGCACGCTGACAATTTTGGAGCTGCCGGAGGAACGGCTGCCTGAGTCTCCCTCCCCTGCCCAGATCGAGGCGGCGCTGGCCCGAGAGGCCGATGCCGTGCGGGCAAAGCTGCCCGCCGGATGTCTGCTCATCGCCATGTGCGTAGAGGGACAGGAACGCTCCAGCGAGGCGCTGGCCCGCTATCTTGCGGAGGCCGCCGCCCGGGGCGCCGGACACATCGTCTTCCTCATCGGCAGTTCCTACGGGATGCACCCCTCTCTGAAACAGCAGGCCGATCTGCGGCTGTCCATGTCCCCCATGACCTTTCCCCATCACCTGCTGCGGGTCATGCTCTTGGAGCAGATCTACCGGGCCTACCAAATCAACGCCGGAAGCAAATACCATAAGTAGACGCGCCGGTTTTTTATTATTTGCCGTTTTCCTATCAATTTGTTTATATCTATAAGGAGGTACTGCAAATGGATTTCATGCAGGAATACGAAAAGTGGCTTCGCAGCCCTGCCCTCTCTCCGGCCGAGCACGCTGAGCTGGAGGCCATTCGGAATGACCCCAAGGAGATCGAAAGCCGGTTCTTCGGCCCGCTGGAATTCGGCACCGCCGGGCTCCGGGGGACCATGTACACAGGTCTGCACAACATGAATATCCATGTGATTCGCTGGGCCACACAGGGCTTTGCCAACGTCATCGCCGCCGAGGGCGAGGAGGGCAAGCGCCGGGGCGTGGCAATCTGCATGGACTGCCGCAATCACTCCATGGAGTTTGCCCGGGCCGCCGCCGAGGTCTGTGCTGCCAACGGCATCCATGTCCGCATTTTTGAATCCCTGCGGCCCACGCCGGAGCTGAGCTTTGCCGTGCGGGAATACGGCTGTCAGGCGGGCATCAACGTCACTGCCAGCCATAATCCCAAGGAGTACAACGGCTACAAGGTCTACTGGTCCGACGGTGCACAGCTTCCGCCCCACCATGCCGAGGCGATTGCCAAGAAGCTGACACAGATCGATATTTTTGATGGCGTAAAGCGCATGGCCTTTGACGAGGCCGTGAAGGCGGGCCTTATTGAGACCATGGGCGATGAGACCGACCGCAAATTCATGGCCCATGTCACAGCCATGATCAATGACCGGGAGACCGTTGCCCGGGTGGCAGACAAATTCAAGCTGGTCTACACGCCGTTCCACGGCTGCGGCTACAAGCTGGTGCCGGAGGCACTGGAGACGCTGGGAATCAAGCATTTGATCTGCGTGCCGGAGCAGATGGTCATTGACGGGAACTTCCCCACGGTGGTCTCCCCCAACCCGGAAAACCCGGAGGGCTTTTATCTGGCCATTGACCTTGCCAAGAAAAACGATGTGGACTTCATCCTCGGCACGGACCCGGACAGCGACCGTGTCGGCATCATGGTGCGGAACCATGACGGGGAGTTCCAGCCCGTCACCGGCAACCAGACCGGCGTGCTGCTGCTGGATTACCTCATCGGCGCCATGAAACGTGCCGGCAAGCTGCCGGAAAAACCGGTGGCTCTTAAAACCATTGTGACCACGGAAATGGCCCGGAAAGTAGCGGAGAGCAATGGCGTAAAGTGCTTCGATACCTTCACCGGCTTCAAATTCATGGCGGAAAAGAAGAACGCGCTGGAGGCCAGCGGTGAGGGGAAGGTCATTTTCTCCTACGAGGAGTCCTACGGCTATATGCTGGGCGATTATGTCCGGGATAAGGACGCGGTCACGGCCTCCATGCTCCTGACGGAGATGGCGGCATGGTACTACGCGCAGGGCATGACCCTCTTTGACGCGCTGAACGCTCTGTATGAAAAGTACGGCTACTACGCTGAAAAGACCCACAATCTGGTGATGCCCGGTCTGGACGGTCTCCGGGACATGGCAAAGCTCATGGCGGACCTCCGCGCCAATCCCCCGACGGAGATCAGCGGCGTGAAGGTAACGGTCCGCAAGGATTATACCGATGGTAGCGTCATCGACTGCGCCACCGGGGCCAAGAGCCGCATGGAGCTTTCCGGCTCCAACGTGCTGCGCTACGAACTGGCCGATGGGACAGTGATTCTGGTCCGTCCCTCCGGCACGGAACCGAAGATCAAGGTCTATATTCTGACACAGGGCGCGGACGCGGCAGAGGCCGCCGCCAACATCGAAAATTACGGCAGATGGGTCGCCGCCCTGAAGCCCTGAGCTTTTTTCCTCACAAATTGGTAAAGCGCCGCCCGGAGCCTTCATTTCCGGGCGGCGCTTTTTTGTTTTCCAGCATTTTGACGGGCATTTTGCAGGTTGCAAAAGTTTTCTTGCATTTTTCACTTATTTTTGCAAGATTTCTTGCATTTTTGGCAAAATGGGCGTATACTCCGTGGCTGGAACGCCGTTCCAAACCAATGCCAAAGGAAGTGTTTCCCTTGCGGAATGAGCAGAAAAAGCAGCTTAAAAGCTATCTCATTGTCATGGCGTCCGCCGTTTTAATGGGCTTCAGCTATGAGCTGTTCGTATTTCCCAACGCCTTTGCCCCTGCCGGACTCAACGGTCTCATCACTATGGTGCAGTATCTGTTCCACATCAACATCGGCTATCTGTCGCTGCTTCTGAACCTGCCGCTGATTTTTCTGACATGGCAAAAGCTGGACGCGGATTTTGCGAAAAAGAATCTGGCCTTTGTGCTGGTATTCTCCTTTGTGACGCTAATGCTGGGGCACATGGACCTCAGCGCTATTGCCTATCACACGGACAACGACACCTCTACCATTTTAGGCCCCATGGTCGCCGGCGCCATCAGCGGAGCGGTGGGCGGCACGGTCATCCGCCAGAACGGTTCCACCGGCGGCACGGATATTGTGGCGGCATGGGTGCGGAAAAAGTACCCGGAGGCCAGCTTTGTCTGGGTCATTTTCTGCCTGAACGCCTCTGTGGCCGCCCTGTCATTTTTCGTATATGGCTACCGCTTTGAGCCGGTGATTCTCTGCCTGATCTACTGCTACCTCACCTCCAGCATCAGCGACCGCATCCTCAAGGGCGGCAAGACCGCCCTGAAGTTTGAGATCGTCACACAGGACCCGCAGGCCCTTTCCCAGCGGCTCATTCAAGAGCTGCACCACTCCGTCACGCTGCTGTCGGCGCAGGGGATGTATTCCCACACCCCCCGCTCCATGCTGATCTGCGTGGTGAACCGGCACCAGATCGTCCGTTTTCAGGAGATTTTAGCGGAGTTCCCCAATACATTTGCCTATGTCTCCACGGTCAATGAGACCGTCGGCAACTTCAAGCGCATCACTTCCTGACAAAATAGATTTCAAACCGGCCCCGGAGGGCCGGTTTTTCATTGACAGGCGCACCCACCCCGATTATAATGCTTCCGTGACTTTTCGACTTGATAAGGGTGATTTCTACGAAGCAGACCATTTCTCCCGCGCTGCGGGGCTCTCTCTGCGCCGTGATCGGCGGTATTTTCTGGGGCTTTTCCGGCACCTGCGCTCAATATCTTTTCTCCAATTTTCATGTGCCGCCGCTGTGGCTTTCCTGTACGCGGCTGTTTTTCACCG
>ENA-UONQ01002750-UONQ01002750.1-human-gut-metagenome-genome-assembly--contig:-CS26-NODE-2750-length-11248-cov-4.511838_pt1 | contig 11248 bp, 9 predicted proteins | sample MGYA00242460_ERZ724007 | MGnify/ENA metagenome assembly ERZ724007
TTTTTAAATCTATCGAAAGTTCCTATGGATGCATTTGCCGTGCCGGTCGGGGAAGAGCCGGTGGCCAGGCCTAATACACAGTGCGGTTTCATGATAACCTGTGCGGAGATGATGTTAGCCGCTTTGCGGCTCATGTCCTGATAGTTTTTTGCTTTGCAGATATTCATAGTAAGTAATACCCCCTTATTATTATAAAATACCCCTTCCACCTTTAAGTATATCGGTTTTCTGCGGAAATACAATAGAAAAAAACAGTTCAGCAAAAACTATTGTAATTCTGCGCAGAGTCAACTATACTACGCCCATAGGGGGTGCATACGCATGATCATTAAAAATGTAAAGGTTTACACAGAAGAACAGAAATTTGTACCTGGCGAAATCGTGGTTCTGGGAGACCGGATCACAAAGGTGCGTGCAGATGGGAAGAAGAGACAGACTGCCGCAGAAGCTCTGGAAACGGAGTCTTCAGTAAACGGATTTTCGGAAGCTGAAGAAGCGGAAGAGGTCGTGGTGGACGGGGAAGGTGCTTACGCCATTCCGGGTCTTATTGACCTGCATTTCCACGGTTGCGTAGGGGCAGATGTTTGCGATGGAACACCGGAGGCGCTGAAAAAGATTGCACAGTATGAGGCATCTGTCGGAGTTACAGCCATTGCTCCGGCTACCATGACGCTGCCGGTGGAGGAGCTGGAGCAGATATTGCAGAATGCGGCGGCTTATAAGCGGGCGCAGGATGAGCACAGGGCGGCGAATGCGGCAGCAGGCCAAAGTATGCAGAAGGCAGAACAGGAAGCAGACGGGATGCCGGAAGGAAAATTGAAATTTCCGGAGGCAGATCTTATCGGCCTGAATATGGAAGGCCCGTTTATCAGTCCGGTCAAGAAGGGTGCGCAGGATGAGAAAAACATTGTTCCCTGTAATGTGGAGATCGCAAAACGTTTCCTGAAAGCATCAGAGGGTCTGGTGAAATTCATCGGCATTGCGCCGGAGGAGAGCAGTGAGGCAGTTGCTTTTATTCAGGAAATGAAAGATTCCGTGGATATTTCCCTGGCGCATACCAATGCAGATTATGATACGGCCATGGCAGCATTCACTGCAGGGGCGAACCATGCGGTACATCTGTATAATGCCATGCCTGCCTTTACCCATCGGGCTCCGGGTGTTATTGGTGCAGTGGCAGACAGCAAACATGTGATGGCTGAGATTATCTGTGACAACGTACACATTCATCCGGCAGTGGTGCGGGCCACCTTTACCATGATGGGAGCGGACCGGATGATCCTCATCAGTGACAGTATGCGGGCCACCGGAATGCCGGACGGTACTTACACGCTGGGCGGTCTGGATGTCAGCGTGAACGGAAACCGGGCAACTCTGGTGGATGGCGGTGCACTGGCCGGTTCCGTGACCAATCTGATGGACTGCATGCGCACGGTAGTGAAGGTCATGCAGATCCCGCTGGAAACGGCAGTGGCCTGCGCAACAGCCAACCCGGCCCGGTGCCTGGGTGTGTATGATACCTATGGTTCCATTACGGAAGGAAAAAAAGCAGATATCGTACTGCTGGATGAAGACCTGGAACTGAAAATGGTGATCAAGGACGGTCAGCTGCCATTTCTTTAGAGGGAGGATTTCTTTATGTTTCCAATCAATGAAAATGAAAAATTTCAGTTTTCCAAAGCCGTTTATTACAATTTTAATCCGATTCCGGTAAAGAAGCCATGGAGAGATGCCACCGGCGGGTTTGGCAGTTTTGCGCCGCTGCAGGGCTGGGTGCGGATCTACGACAGTGAAGGTTATTACGGTGAGACCTTCTGTTCTCTCGGAATTGTAAACAACATTCTGCCGTTGGTTCTGACCGGTGAGACAAAAACCTACAAAGAGTGGTATGAGTATCTTTACTGGAAAATGAGAAATTTTGGATTTCAGAGCGGACAGATCGTGGATGTAGGTCAGATGGATCTGATCATGCTGGAAATTATGGCAAAGCGTGCAGGCAAGCCGCTGCACAGATTCCTTGGCGCAACGAAGAACTGGGCTGCAGCTTACAAGGGCGGCGGCTCCCTGCTTTCTGACGATGAGGATCTGGTGGCTGATATGGTCCGTTATGTCGAAGAGGGCTACAAGACCATCAAATTCAAAGTCGGAAGCGACTGGGGCAAAAATATGGAGCGCGATGTGCGCCGCATGGCTAAGGTTCGTGCAGCTGTGGGAGATGATGTTGAAATTGCAGTCGATGGAAACCAGGTCTGGAATGTGGAGGATGCACTGAAATTTGCTGATATGATCCGCCCGTACAATCCGGCCTGGTTCGAGGAACCGGTGCATTCTCATGACATGAATGCGATCAAAGAGCTGCGCAGCCGCGTCAACATGAAGATCGGATACGGCGAATCCATGAGAAATGGCTTTGCCTTTGAGACTTATGCGGAGAAGGGCGTGGATCATCTGATGCCGTTGGTCGGACGCATGAGTAAGATGAGCGATCTGATTAAAATTCGTGACCTGGCCCGGGAGAAGGGACTGCGGTTCTCTTCCGGCGGAACGGTATGGTTAAACGCTGCGTTTGGTGCTTTATATAATGAAAATGAGCTGTTGGAGAACCATGAGCCGATGACCTCTCCGATCGGTGACTGTCTGAGCGTGAAGCCGGAGGAGAAAAACGGCCGCCTATATCTGCCGGACATTGAGGGAAGTCCGATCCGTCTGGATGTGGAGGGATTGGAAAAGAGTGGTGTGATTGAGAGCGTGAAGTACTTTAAGGCAGATGAGAACCGGAAAAACTTTGCAGTGCGAGCTGCATACTAAAGAATTAAAAATGACAAGATGCAAAAAGAACCTTGCCTGATAGATATATTTCCATCGGGCAAGGTCCTTTTTTGTTTCATGATAAAGCAATAATTTATTTCCAGATCATATTCAGAATCAGCAGCTCTACGATACCGACACCTGTCATGACGAAGGATACGGCGGTCTTACAGCGGAGCTGGTCTTTGATCTCGGTTAAGCCGAACATACCATTGAACACCCAGAAGCCACTGTCGTTGAAGTAGCTGAATGCGATAGCGCCGATACAGGAAGCCTGTGCCAGCAGAACCGGATTTAAGCCCAGGGTTGTGATGAGCGGAGCAGTCAAGGATGCTGCGGTGGTGATCGCTACGGTTGCGGAACCAAGAGCCAGACGCATCAGGGCACCGATCAGGACCGGGATCAGGATAGCCGGGATCGGCCAGGAAACTACGGTAGCACCGAGTACATCGCCGATACCGCTGACTTTGATGATGTTTCCAAGAGCGCCGCCCGCACCGGTGATCAGCATGATCATACCGGTATCCTTGATGCTTTCGCCCATGATGTTCATCAGCTTATCCTTCGGGATATCCTTACCGATGCCGTAAACAGCGATGGTGGTACCAAGAGCCAGGGCTACAATCGGGGAACCTACCAGGGTAATAATGCTGTAAATGAAGCTTTCTTTGTCAACACCTACAAAATCGCAAACGGTTTTGCTCAGAATGAGTACCAGCGGGATCAGGATCGGAGCAAGGGACTCGCCCAGGCCCGGAAGTTTTTTGCTGCCCATGATCTCATCTAACTGATCCATGGATTTTAAGTACTCTTTCTTGAACTCCTTACGGTCGTAGGTACCATCCTCACGCGGAATCTGGTAGATCTTCTTGCCGACCCAGTGTGCATACAGCAGAGCTGCGATGAGGATCGGAACAGACATCAGGGCACCTGCGATGATCATCTGGCCAACATCTACGCCCATCATTCCGGCAGCGGTTAACGGACCCGGAGTCGGCGGAACCATTACGTGGGTACACTGCAGGCCGCAGGCCAGAGCCAGAGCCAGAGCGATAACGGATTTACCGGTTACGCGGGACATTGCCTTACATAACGGTGCAAAAATTACGATTGCGGAATCTGCGAAAACCGGGATGGATACCAGCCATCCGGTGATACCAAGGGCAAGCTCCTCTTTGCCGCTTCCGATTTTCTTGATGAAGGAGTAAGCCATACGCTCTGCAGCGCCGGTCTTTTCGAGGATACCGCCCATCATAACGCCGAGGCCGATGATGATACCGGTACTTTTTAAGGTGTTTCCGAAGCCATCCTGGATTGCGGTAATGGCATCAGACGGGGACATTTTGCCGATCAGACCTGTAATCAGTGCGGCAAGCAGCAGCGCGATGAAGGTGTGGGTCTTGGTCTTCATAACCAGGAAGATCATGATCGCGATGCCTAAGAACAGGCCAAGCAGCATCTGGGTTTCATGTGACATATTTCATACCTCTTTCTGTAGTGTGCTCACTTCGTATGCATCAAATATGGGGGATGCATTCGCAAAGCCGCTGTTGCAAGGCTGTGAACGAAGTGATAAAATTATGACAAGAGGCATTATAGCGAAAATTGATACATAAGTAAAATTAACTGTACTTAGCCAACTCTTAAAATAATTAATATTTGTTCTTAAAATAATGGCGCTGAGTTTTCCCAGTATTCCCGTGCGAGCCGAATGAATTCCCGTGCACCGGAGTTTAAGTAACCATTTTTCTGGCAGGAAATGACAATTTCCCAGGACGGACGTTCCGGCAGGGAAAAGCAGGCAACGCCTTCGGTGAGTCCCAGCGTATAATACCGCGGAATGATACCGCAGCACAGAGTAGACTGCACCATGGCGGCAATACCGCTGGTATTGTTGGTTTCAAACAGAATATTTGGGGCGAAACCGGCTTTCTCAAACAGCAGATCGCAGGAGGAACGAAGTGTGGAGGTCTTGTCCATCAGCACAAAGGGCTCATAGCGCAGCTCGGTCAGGTCCAGGGTTGCCAATGGTTTGCCGGAAGGCGCTGCTTTTGCTGCCAGCGGATGCCCGGCTGGGATGATCAGTACCAGCTCCTCCTGCTTTAGCGGATAGTAGGTATCGCTAGTCTGATCCTTTTGTGTGAGGGTCATAAGACCCACATCAATATCCCCTTTGGCAATGGCATCCTGCTGGGCCCGGACCCGCATCTCGATAGGGCGCACATCCAGGTTCGGAAAGCTGCGGTGCAGTTCCGGGTAAATGGACGTGAACATGCGAAGTCCCCGTCCCGGTGTCAGGCCGATAGTCAGATGGCCTTTGCGGGCGCTGACAACATCGTAGATTCTGTTGTATGTAGTATTTTTAATCTGAAGAGCGGCTTTTGCACCTTCAATATAAATTTCTCCGGCTTCTGTCAGGCGCCAGTTGGTGCGGGAACGGTGAAACAGAGGTGTGCCAAGTTCTTTTTCCAGCTTTAAAAGCTGCTGGTTTAAGGCAGACTGGGTGATGAACAGTTTTTCCGCAGCCTTGGTGATGTTGTTCTCCTCTGCGATTTTTAATATGTATTCGATTTGTTTGGTATCCATGTAAACCTCCCATTAACAAATGCGGCTGTATGTGTTTCTTCTATAAATAAAGCACATTTGATTATAACAGTTTCTAAACAGAAAATAAACAAGAAAAATTATTAAGAGAAATATAAAAACTATTAATTTTACTTATTTGCATGAAGGTGCTATGATAGCATCAGTAAGAGATATAAAGAACTTCAAAATATCATTTATATATTATTCAAGGAGGGTATTCAAATGAACGCAATTCCTACAATTACCAAGATGGAAGTTTTCCCGGTTGCAGGACATGACTGCATGGAGCTGAACTTAAGTGGTGCGCATGCTCCGTACTTCACCCGTAACATCGTGATCCTGACCGACAGCACCGGTAACGAGGGTATCGGTGAGGTTCCGGGCGGTGAGAAGATCACTGCTGCATTAGAGCAGATCAAAGATCTCGTAATCGGTTCCAGCATCGGTGATTACAAGCAGACCTTAAACAAGATCCGCGCATGGCTGTCTGCAAACATCAAAGATGACAAGCGTGGTCTTCAGACCTTCGACCTGCGTGTAGGCGTACATGTAGTTACCGCAGTAGAGGCTCCGCTTCTTGACCTGCTTGGCAAGTTCTTAAACGTTCCGGCTGCTGCCCTGATGGGTGACGGAATCCAGAGAGATAAGGTTCGTTTCCTGTCCTATCTTTTCTATGTTGGAGACCGTAAGAAAACCGATCTTGAGTACGAGGAAGAGCCGGATGCAGAGTGCGACTGGTACCGTCTGCGTCACGAGGAGGCTATGACTCCGGAAGCAATCGTGGCACTGGCAAAGGCTACCAACGAGAAATACGGCTTTGAAGACTTCAAGTTAAAGGGCGGCGTTTTAGCTCCTCAGGAAGAGGTAAAGGCTGTTACCGCAATCAAGGAAGCATTCCCGAACGCACGTGTAGACCTTGACCCGAACGGCTGCTGGAGCTTAAAAGAGGCTCTGGAAGTTGCTCCGGACTTAAAGAAGGTTCTGGCATACTGTGAGGATCCGTGTGGCGCAGAGGATGGCTTCTCCGGCCGTGAGGTTATGGCTGAGTTCAGAAAAGCAACCATGATGCCGACCGCTACCAACATGATCAACACTGACTGGCGTCAGATGTGCCATGCAATCGCTCTGCAGAGTGTAGATATCCCGTTAGCAGATCCGCACTTCTGGACCATGGAAGGTTCTGTACGTGTAGGCCAGCTGTGCAACGACTTCGGTCTGATGTGGGGCTGCCATTCCAATAACCACTTCGATATCTCCCTGGCTATGGTTGTACAGTGTGCAGCTGCAATCCCGGGCAAGATGAACGGTATCGATACCCACTGGATCTGGCAGGAGGGCCGTGAGCGCCTGACCAAAGAGCCGATGCAGATCGTAGGCGGATGCATCGAGCTGCCGAAGAAGCCGGGTCTTGGTGTAGAGGTTGATCGCGACCAGATCATGAAGGCTCATCAGCTTTACATGGATAAGTGCTACGGCAAGGGCGCTCGTAACGACGCTGTTGGTATGCAGTACCTGATCCCGGGTTGGACCTTCGATAACAAGAAACCGTGCATGGTTCGGTAATTGAATATTTCATAATAAATAAAGAAGCCATCTTCCGACGATTGTTGGAAGATGGCTTTTTTGCAGTTGTATATAATAAAAGTATCAGAAATGATATGTCAGCTAAGTGGCGGGAGCGTGTTATTTTCTCCAGTACGCCCGGCACAGCTCCAGAAAATACTGCTCTGCATGACTCAGATAGGCTCCTTTCCGACAGCACATGGTGACTTCCCAGCGCGGCTGTCCTTCCAGCCGGAAATAGACAACCCCCGGAGCTGTCTTTGCAAAAATCCGCGGCAGCAGGGCACAGCCTACCTCAGCCAGGACCATGCGGTATTTGCTGACATTGCTGCTGGTGGAAAAGAGAACCTGGGGCTGGAACCCTGCTTCGCGAAAGAGAGCCTCCTCCAGCTGGAACATGGTGGACCGGCGGGTGATCAGGATAAACGGATCCTCCAGAAAACGGGACAGACTGATCTCGGGCGCATCCTCAGCCTGTGTACTTCCCAGACAGGCCAGCGGATGGGAAGCGGGAACAGCAAGAAAAATTTCTTCCTCTGCCATGGAAAGATAGGTATTGTCGTCCTTCTGGGATTCCACCAGTGTGATAAGACCAAGATCCAGCTCATTGCGTGTGATGAGATTCTGCATGGTCCGGACGTTGCACTCCACCGGCTCAATCCGGATATCCGGGAACTTCCGGTGGAATTCCGGGTAGATGGCAGTGAACATATTGACGCCGCGCTCCGGAATAAGCCCCAGGCTGATACGCCGGTTCCCGCTTTCTTTTAAATCCTGGATCTGGCTGTAGGCATCCTTTTTCAGGTTCAGGATCTGTCTTGCCGTATTTACATAAATTTCGCCCGCCGGAGTCAGGTGCCAGTCGGAGCGGGTCCGCACAAAGAGCGGGAGCCCCAGCTCCTTTTCCAGCTTCTGCAGCTGCTGGTTTAAGGCGGACTGGGTGATAAAAAGTTTCTCTGCAGCTTTGGTAATACTGCGTTCTTCACTGATCTGTATGATATATTCCATTTGTCTGGTATCCAACCGAAAACCCTCCTGTCATAAGAATGCTATGTAATACCGGAATCGTGCTTTGGAATAAATGTTAGAAAAACTAACATAAATATTATTTATATAAATTTGACTGACGTACAGAGCTATTATACAATGTGATTATCAATAAGACAAGTTTCACAGGAGAAATGAGGAGGATGGATCAAAATGATGTCCTATGATGTGATCGTGATTGGCGCCGGCGTTGTCGGATCGGCCGTGGCGCGGGAATTATCCCGTTACCAGTTGAAGACTGCGGTGCTGGAGAAGGAGCTGGATGTGGCCTGCGGAAACAGCAGCCGCAATACCGGCATGCTCCACGCCGGATTTACTTATAAGCCGGGAAGCTTAAAGGCAGAGTGCGCCGTAGAGGGAAACCAGGAGTTTGACCAGGTGGCAAAGGAGCTTGGCGTGCCGTTTAAGCGTACCGGAAAGCTGGTAGTTGGTTTTACCGACCATGACCGGGAAAACATTTTAAAATACAAGGCCATTGGCGAGCAGAACGGTGTCAAGGGCATGCGCATGATCGACAAAGATGAGATCAACCGCATCGACCCGAATGCAGGCGGTGAGTTTGCCATGTATGTGCCGTCCTCCGGCATTCTGGATCCGATGCAGTACACCATCGGTCTTGCAGAGAATGCCTGTCAGAATGGCGTCAGATTCCACTTTGGACAGAAGGTGACCGGCATTACCCGGGACGAAGCGAAGGATGTCTGGGTAGTAAAGACGGAGCAGGATACTTTTGAGACAAAATGGGTCATCAACTGTGCCGGTATGTATGCATCGGAGATTTCCGAGATGCTCGGCTACCCGAATTACCCGGTAAAGGGCTTTAAGGGTGAGTACTATGTACTGGATAAAAAGGCTGGAAAATTCCTTTCCATCCCGGTTTATCCGGCTCCGAATGATAAGGGCGGCTTCTCCACCCATGCAACCCCGACTGTGGACGGCAATGTGCTGGTAGGACCGGATTCCTATGTAACAGAAGACCGCGAGGATTACGTTGTAACCAAGGAGCATATGGACGGTCTGTTCCGCGACGGCAGCAAGATGTTCAAGCAGATGAAGCGTGAGTACTTTATCCGGAATTTTGCAGGCATCCGCTGGAAACGCTATAATCCGGAAACCGGAGAAATCCTGGATTTCCTGTTAGAGTCCGATGGAGCGCATCCGCATACTGTAAACCTGGTCGGCATTGAGTCTCCGGGTGTGACCTGCGCCCTGCCGCTGGCACGCCGTGCTGTGGCATTATTAGTGAAAGAGGAACAGCCGCAGAAAAATGAAGGCTTTGATCCGGTGCGTCCGGTAAAGAAACGCTTCCATGAGATGAGCCATGAGGAGCAGATGGCGGCCATCAAAGAAAATCCGCTGTACGGTGAGGTGGTATGCCGCTGCGAGACCGTGACTAAGGCCGAGATCCTGGATGCGATCCGCAATCCGCTGGGTGTCTGCACCGTGACCGGCATCAAGAACCGTACCCGCGCCACCATGGGGCGCTGCCAGGGCGGCTACTGCGAGACCCGTATCACCGAGATGATCGAGCAGGAGAAGCACCTTACACCGGAAGAGGTTCGGTACTCCAAACGGGATTCTTATATTTTCACAGGAAAGGTCAGGGACGTAAAATGAAAAATGTAGATGTTGTAATTATTGGCGGCGGCCCGGCCGGACTGGCGGCTGCGCTGGAGCTCTGGAAAAAGGGCATTCATGATTTTCTGATCCTGGAGAGAGAAAAGGGACTGGGCGGAATCCTGCGCCAGTGCATCCATGATGGTTTTGGCCTGACCCGTTTTGGCGAGACCTTAAGCGGACCGGAGTATGCATCCCGCTTCGCAAAGCAGGTGAAAGAGCTGGGCATTCCGTATATGACCGATACCACCGTGCTGGAGCTGACACCGGATAAGCAGGTGTTTGCGGCCTCCCCGGAGGGACTGTTAGAGATCCAGGCAAAGGCTGTGATCCTGGCTATGGGCTGCCGGGAGCGCACCCGCGGAGCCATCAGCACTCCGGGAACCCGGCCGGCCGGTGTGTACACTGCCGGTGTGGCTCAGGCTTATATCAATTTAAAGAACCGCATGCCGGGAAAGAATGTCGTGATCCTTGGATCCGGTGATATCGGCATGATCATGGCAAGACGTATGACCCTGGAGGGGGCGAAGGTGCTGGGCGTGTTTGAGATTCAGCCATATGCCAGCGGACTGCCGCGAAATATTGAACAGTGCTTAAATGATTATCAGATTCCACTGCATTTAAGCCATTCCGTAACGGAGATCCGCGGCGTGGACCGTCTCGAGAGTGTAGTCATCTCCGAGGTGGATGACAGGCTGCAGCCGATCCCGGGAACTGAGAAGGAATATCCGTGTGACACCCTGATCCTTTCCGTGGGCCTGATCCCGGAAAATGAGCTGACCTGGATGGCCGGCGCAAAGCAGGATGATGGAACCAAGGGCGCGTCTGTAGATGAAAACTTCCAGACCACCGTTCCGGGCGTATTCGCGGCAGGAAACGTGCTTCACGTACATGATCTGGTAGACTTTGTTTCCATGGAGGCAGAAGAGCTGGCAGACGGAGCAGCCCGCTACATAAAAGAGGGAGCACTTCCGGATTGCGGCCTTGCCATTACGGGAGACAGTATGGTAGGACAGCTGACCCCGGCCCGCTTCAGCGGTACCGGAAATGTAACGGTGTCCTTCCGTATGAGAAAACCGGTGAGAAACTGTACCGTAGAGCTGTGGCAGGGTGACCATCTGGTAAAACAGAAGAAGTTTCCGAAGGCTCTCCCGGCAGAGATGATCCAGATCGCCTTAAAGCCGGAAGAACTGAATGAGAAGGATAACCTGGAGGTGAGAGTGGTATGTTAAGAACCTTTACCTGTATTATGTGCCCTCAGGGCTGTGAGATTACCGCGGAGGGCAGCGAAGCGCCGTATTCCATCACCGGAAACAAGTGCAAACGCGGCCATGAATATGTAGAGCAGGAACTGGTAAACCCGATGCGGAACATTGCAACCTCCATTCTGGTGGAGGGCGGTGAGATGCCGCTGGCCAGCGTCCGCTTAAGCGCGCCGATCCCGAAGGCTAAGATCTTTGACGTTATGAATGAGATCCGAAAAGTGAAACGCACCGCGCCGGTTCATGAGGGTGAGGTCGTGATTGAAAATGTGCTGGGACTGGGAAGCAATGTCATTGTGACCAGAACGGTGGAAGCAGAATAACAGAAGAGAAAGCTTTGTCGAAAGGAGCCGCGAAAGCGGCTC
>ENA-UONQ01002761-UONQ01002761.1-human-gut-metagenome-genome-assembly--contig:-CS26-NODE-2761-length-11210-cov-5.076020_pt1 | contig 11210 bp, 7 predicted proteins | sample MGYA00242460_ERZ724007 | MGnify/ENA metagenome assembly ERZ724007
AGTGCAAAGATATGTAATAATATTTATACTATGCAAGACATAGTACTGTAAATTTCAGAAAATTTTCGATACTTATGTATATGGAGGCCCGCGGTTCTTGCGGGGGTGTTTTCCGGGTGTAAAGATACCCCCCCCCTCCGGCTGCGAACCAAATTTTTCCGTAACTTTTTTTCGCGTTCCCGCTTTTTCGCCTCCTGAAAACAGGTGCAGTGAATATTTTGTTGAAAATTCGCCGACTGGCGGGGTAGGAATCCCGGGAAATAATTCCTAAATTTGCAAATTGAATTAATGTGGCTAATTGTCCCCGGACGTCTGATACGGGCTTTTTTCAACCGGCTGCGCCCTTTGCCGGGTCCCTCCCGGAGGCGGGAATCCGGGGCGGGCCGGATTTGTGGACGCGGCCCGCGGCCGCGGGTTCGGACAGTCTGTTTTGCAAATGCTGTAATAGAACGATGATCGTATGTTAAGTGCTTTATACTACCTTTTGCTGGTGCTTTTGTGCACGCTTTTTATGATTCTGTCGGCCCTTGCGCTGGTCGTCTGCTATCCCTTCGACCGGGGGCGCCGGACGGTGCATGAACTGTCGCGCATCCTGGTGCGGATTTTCTTCTTCCTGCCGCCCTTCTGGCGGCAGCGGGTCATCGGCCGCGAACTGATCGACCGGAAGAAGAGCTACGTCATCGTCATCAACCACAACACGGTGATCGACATCCCGGCGCTCTACTACATTCCGCTCAATTTCCGCTGGGTGTCGAAGCGCGAGGTCTTCAAAACGCCCTTCTTCGGCCAGTTCCTCCTGCTGCACGGCGACATCTGCATCGACCGCGGCCACGCCGCCGAGGCGTTGGAACAGCTGGTCCGCGACGGGAAAAAGTGGATTTCGCGCGGGGCTTCGGTGGCGATTTTTCCCGAGGGCACGCGCTCGAAGGACGGTGAGATCCACCGCTTCAAGGCCGGGGCCTTCACGCTGGCCAAGGAGGCCGGTGCGGAGATCCTTCCCGTGGTGCTGGACGGATCCATGACGCTGATCTAATAGATCCTGGCATTCATCTGGGGCATCCGGATCACCGTCCGCGTGCTGCCTCCCGTTCCGGCCGAACGGGTCGCCGCGCTGGAGACGCATGAACTGATGCAGGAGGTGCATGAACGGATGTGCACGGCGCTGGGAGAAGTGAGAAACGAAAAGTTAAAAGTGAAAGATCAAAAGTGAAATGTCGCAAATAAAGGTTGGAACACGAAAAATTCAAAAAAAGTTGCGTTGAACTTCCCGCCGATTTTTTAATTTCTCACCTTTCACCTTAATTAAGTTATGGCAGATTTACTCAATAATACCAACTCGAACGCAAACAATTACGGCGACGACGCCATCGTGACCCTCTCGCCGAGGGAGCACATCCGCCTGCGCCCCGGCATGTACGTCGGCGTGGTGGGCGACGGTTCGCAGCCCGACGAGGCGCTCTACGTGCTGATCAAGGAGGTCGTGGACAACTCGATCGACGAATTCATCATGGGCGCGGGCCGGCAGATCGACATCACGCTGGTCGACAACGTCGTTACGGTGCGCGACTACGGCCGCGGCATCCCCCTCAAGTCGCTCGCGGCGGCCGTCGGGCAGATGAACACGGGCGGCAAGTACGGAGGCGACGCCTTCAAGAAGACCGTGGGCCTGAACGGCGTGGGCGTCAAGGCCGTGAACATGCTTTCCGAAGAGTTTACGGCCCGTTCGGTCCGCGACGGCGAGGCCCGTACGGTGACCTTCGCCAAGGGTCTCGAAGTGAGCGACAGGTGGGAGAGCGGCGTCAACGAGAAGAACGGCACGTTCATTTCGTACCGCGTCGACAAGGAGATTTTCGGCGAATATGCCTACAACCTCGAATACGTCGAGCAGAAAATCCGCAATTACAGCTACCTGAACCTGGGTCTGACGCTCAATTTCAACGGCAAGAGCTACGTTTCGAAAAACGGTCTGCTGGACCTCGTGAACGACAACATGACCGAGGACCCGCTCTACCCGCCCATCCACCTCACGGGGGAGGACATCGAGGTGGTGATCACCCACGGCACGGGCTACGGCGAGAGCTACGACTCGTTCGTCAACGGCCAGCACACCACGCAGGGCGGCACGCACCAGACGGCCCTGCGCGCCGCCGTTGCCAAGACGGTCAAGGAGTTCTACCACAAGGACTACGACCCCTCGGACATCCGCACGTCGATCATCGCGGCCATTTCGATCAAGGTCACCGACCCGATCTTCGAGAACCAGATGAAGACCAAGTACGGTTCGAAGGAGGTCGAACCGGGGGTCTCGGTCAACAACTTCGTGGCCGACTTCCTCACCAAGCACCTCGACGACTACCTGCACAAGCACGCCGAGACGGCGCAGATTCTCCAGCGGAAGATCGTCGAGAACGAGAAGGAGCGCAAGGCGATCTCGGGCATCCAGAAGAAGGCCCGCGAGACGGCCAGGAAGGTGAGCCTGAACAACAAGAAACTGCGCGACTGCAAGATCCACCGCACGGACCGCAACGAGCTGGCCGAACAGTCGATGATCTTCATCACGGAGGGCAACTCGGCGTCAGGCTCCATCACCAAGAGCCGCGACGTGCGTACGCAGGCGGTCTTCTCGCTGCGCGGCAAGCCGCTGAACTGCTACGGACTGACGAAGAAGGTGGTCTACGAGAACGAGGAGTTCAACCTCCTTCAGGCGGCGCTGAACATCGAGGAGGACATGGATAACCTGCGCTACAACAAGGTCGTCATCGCCACCGATGCCGATGTCGACGGCATGCACATCCGCCTCTTGATGATGACCTTCTTCCTGCAATTCTTCCCCGAGGTGATCCGCCAGGGGCATCTGTTCGTGCTGCAAACCCCGCTGTTCCGCGTGCGCAACAAGAAGGAGACGCTCTACTGCTATTCCGAGGAGGAGCGCCTGAAGGCCGTGGCCCGGTGCGGCGCGAACGCCGAGATCACGCGATTCAAGGGTCTGGGCGAGATTTCGCCCGACGAGTTCAAGGAGTTCATCGGCGAGAACATGCGCCTGGACAAGGTCCGCATCACCAAGGACGACCCGATCCACGACCTGCTGGAGTTTTATATGGGCAAGAATACGTATGAGCGTCAGGGCTTCATCATCGACAACCTGCGCATCGAGGAGGACATCGTCGAGCAGGACCTTGCGATTAATTAAAAATTAAGAATTAAAAATTAAAAATTCCGATTTCATGGCGGAAGAGAACGATAAGACGGGGCGCGACGAAGCGCTCAACGAGGACGCCTCGACTCCCGAAACCGCGGACGACGCGACGGACGAAACGCCTGTGGCCGAGGCTCCGGCCAAGGCGGGCAAATTCGACCGCCTGACGCAGGAGGAGGGCGGCGTCCGCAAGCTCACGGGCATGTATAAGAACTGGTTCCTGGACTACGCCTCGTACGTGATCCTCGAACGCGCCGTGCCGCATGTCGAGGACGGACTGAAACCCGTCCAGCGGCGTATCCTTCATGCGATGAAGGTCGTCGACGACGGCCGTTACAACAAGGTCGCCAACCTCGTGGGCCAGACCATGCAGTACCACCCGCACGGCGACGCGTCGATCAAGGACGCGCTGGTGCAGCTGGGGCAGAAGGACCTGCTGATCGACTGTCAGGGCAACTGGGGCAACATCCTCACGGGCGACGAGGCCGCCGCGGGCCGTTATATCGAGGCGCGTCTTTCGAAATTCGCCCTCGACGTGGTCTTCAACAAGAAGACGACGGAGTGGATGCTGTCGTACGACGGCCGCAAGGAGGAACCCGTTACGCTGCCCATCAAGTTCCCGCTGCTGCTGGCACAGGGTTCGGACGGCATCGCCGTGGGACTGGCTTCGAAAATCCTGCCCCACAACTTCGTGGAGCTGATCAACGCCGCCATTGCGCACCTCCAGGGACGTGATTTCCAGCTTTACCCCGATTTCCCGACGGGCGGCATGGCCGACGTGAGCCGCTATAACGACGGCCTTCGCGGCGGCACGGTGAAGGTGCGGGCGAAGATTTCGAAGATCGACAAACGGACGCTTGCCATCACCGAGATTCCCTATACCACGACCACCGAGTCGATCAAGGATTCGATCATCAAGGCCAACGACAAGGGCAAGATCAAGATCCGAAAGGTCGACGACAATACGGCCGACAAGGTCGAAATCGTCATTCAGGTCTCGCCCGACGAGTCGTCGGACAAGACCATCGACGCGCTCTACGCCTTCACCGACTGCGAGGTGTCGATCGCCCCGAACTCGTGCGTCATCTGGGACGAGAAGCCGCACTTCCTCGGGGTTTCGGAGATCCTGCGCCGCTCGGCCGAGCACACCAAGTCGCTGCTGGGGCTGGAGCTGAAAATCCGGCTGGGCGAGTTGAGCGAGGCATGGCACGCCGCCTCGCTCGAACGCATCTTCATCGAGAACAGGCTCTACCAGCTGATCGAGGGGTGCAAGAGCCGCGAGGAGGCTTATTCCGCCGTGGATAAGGGTCTGGAACCCTTCAAGATGCGGCTGCGACGTGAAGTGACGCTTGAAGACGTTCAGAAGCTCACCGAGCTGAAATTTATCCGTATTTCGCGTTACGACAGCGAGAAGGCCGACAACGAGATCCGCCAGATCGAGGAGGACCTGAAGTCGACGCAGTACGACCTGGACCACCTCACCGAATACGCCGTGGCCTACTACGAGCGCATCCGCGACAAGTACGGCAAGGGCAGGGAGCGTCGCACCGAGTTGCGCGAATTCGACTCGATCGAGGCGACGAAGGTGGCCGTCACGAACGCCAAGCTGTACGTGGACCGGGCCGAAGGGTTCTTCGGCATCGGCAAATCCATGAAGGACGCGGAATTCGTCTGCGACTGCTCGGACATCGACGACGTGATCGTCTTCACGAAAGACGGGCGTTACGTGATCACCAAGGTTTCGGACAAGGCCTTCTTCGATAAAAACATCTATTATATCGGGGTCTTCAAGCGCAACGACGACCGCACGATCTACAACGTTCTCTACCGCGACGGGAAGAACGGTGCGATTATGATGAAGCGCTGCGCCATCAAGGGCATCACGCGTGACAAGGAGTACGACATCACCAAGGGAACCGCCAAGAGCGAGATACTGTATATGTCTGTCAATCCGAACGGTGAGGCCGAGGTGCTGAAGGTTTACTTCAAGCCCCGTCCGCGCCTGAAGAAGGTGATCGTCGATCTCGATTTCTCGACCCTCGCCATCAAGGGGCGCCAGAGCCAGGGCAATCTGTTCTCGCGCTACGGCATCCACAAGATCGTGCTGAAGGAGCGCGGCACCTCGACGCTCGGGGGGCAGGACATCTGGTTTGACGAAGATGTCCGCCGGCTGAACGCCGACGGGCGCGGCAAGCTGCTCGGCGAGTTCAAGGGCGACGACCGCCTGATCGTCTGGACCTCGAAGAATCAGTACTACATCACGGGCTACGACCTGATGCAGCACTTCCCCGACGACACGGTCCTCGTGGCGCGTTACGAGTCCGACCGGGTTTACAGCCTGTGTTACTACGACCGCGGCCAGAAGTATTACTACATGAAGCGTTTCACGGCCGAGATGTCGGACAAGATTCAGGATTTCCTCGACGCCGACGCCGATTTCATCTGCGTGACGGACCGCGCCGGGGCCAAACTGGAGATCACCTACAAGGGGGCGCACGCCTCGCGGCCCGCGGATGTGATCGACGTCGACGAGTTCGTGGGCGTCAAGAGCCACCGCGCCAAGGGCAAACGCCTGACGACCTACGACGTGGACCGGCTGCGGATGATCGAGTCCGAACTGCCTCCCGAACCGGAACCTTCGGAGGATGAGTCGCTTGACGACGGTCAGCTGACGGACGCTTCAGCTGACGCGGCGCAACGCGCTGCGGCAGAGGGGAAAGCTTCCGGAAAATCCGCCCTGAAGGAGCCGCTCGGCGCCAAGCCCGCCCCGGGAAAGGCTCCGGCGGGCCAGCCCTCGGCCGGAACGATCGTCGGAGGCGTGGAGTTCGAGGTGAAGCGTCCGAAAGGCGACGCCGGCGAGATGATCGACCCCGAACAGCTGAACCTGTTTTAACGAACCGCCTGCGATGAAACCTCTCTTTCTGGTCGGATATATGGGCTGCGGCAAGAGCACCCTCGGACGCAAGCTGGCGCGGCGTCTGGGCGTCGATTTCATCGACACCGACGCGCTGGTCGAGGAGCGCGAAGGCGCCTCCGTGGCCGACGTCTTCCGTTACGAGGGCGAGGAGCGTTTCCGCGAGGCGGAGCGCCGGGTCCTCGACGAGGTGATCGCCGGAGCCTCCTTCGCCGTGGTCTCCACGGGGGGCGGGCTGCCCACGTGGCGCGATAACATGCCGTGCATGAACGCCGTCGGGTATACGGTCTACCTGCGCCGCTCGCCGGAGCAGATCGCCCGGCGGTTAAGCCCCTACGGACGCCGCAAGCGGCCCCGTCTGCAAGGTCTCGACGACGAACAGCTGGTGGCCTTCATGCGCGGCGACATGGCGGCCCGCGAACCGTTCTACGCGCAGGCTTCGCTCGTCGTCGACTGCGACCCGATGTCCGACGACGAGCTGGTCGAACATATCGTGCAAACTTTCTCCGACCGTGGCTGACAACAGACCCATAGGCATTTACGACTCGGGGCTGGGCGGACTGACCGTCTGGCGCGAGATCCGGCGTGCGCTGCCCGGCGAATCGCTCGCCTACCTCGGCGACGGCGCCAACTGCCCCTATGGCTCGCGGCCCCGCGAGGAGGTGCAGGCGCTGGCCGACGCCGCCGTGGCGCGGCTCGTGGAGCTGGACTGCAAGATGGTCGTCGTGGCCTGTAACACGGCCACGGCCGCGGCCATCGGCTTCCTGCGCGAAAAATACGCCGGCATGCCCATCGTCGGCATGGAGCCGGCCGTGAAACCGGCCTGCCTGGCGACCCGCAGCGGGGTGGTGGGGGTGTTGGCCACCGAACGGAGCCTCGACGGCGAGCTGTTCCGCCGCACGGCCGCCCGGTACGGCAGCGGCATCGAAGTCCTGACCTACCCGGGCACGGGTTTCGTGGAGCTGGTCGAGGGGGACCGGGAGGATACGCCCGAGGCCGAAGCCGCGGTGCGCGCCGCCGTGGAGCCGATGCTGGCGCGGGGCGCCGACCAGATCGTGCTGGGGTGTACGCACTATCCCTTTCTGACGCCCGTGATGGAACGCATCGTCGACGGACGGGCCGCGATCGTCGACCCGTCGCCCGCCGTCGCCCGCCGCGTCGGGCAGCTTTTGGACCGCTACGGCCTGCGCGCTTCGGCGGATAACCGCCCCGCGCTCACGTTCCGCACCTTCGCCGACGAGCTTTACCGCCTGCGTCTCGAACGGAAGGTTGCGGCGTACCTGTAAGACGCTCCCGGCTCCGCCCCCCCCCATTCGCGGGCGGGAACGCTTCCGACCGGAATCGCTCCGGGCGATCGATAAAGTTTGCGGCACCTTCGGAATTGTCGGAAAAAATTCGTACCTTCGCTCGATAATAGCGACATTCTGGAATGGCATCTAAAAATACATCCTCCAACAGCCGGCAGGCCGTTCAGCGTTCCAACAGCGACAGTGCGCGCTGGATCGCCGGACTGCTGCTGCTGTTCATCGGTCTGTTCGCCGCCGCTGCGGTGTTCTTTTCGTTTTTCAGCTGGGCCGCCGACCAGAGCGGGCTGCAAAAATCGGTCGAGGAACGGGTGACGCTCGGCATCGAACCGGAAAATCTCTGCGGCTGGGCCGGAGCGCGGCTGGGGATGTTGCTGGTCGATCATTCGTTCGGGCTTTTCGGCATTCTGATTCCCGCGATGATCGTGCTGGTCGGCGTGCGGATCGTCCGTCAGCGGCCGCTGCTGTTCAACCATTCGATCCTTTCGCTGTTCCTGATTATGATCCTGGGGTCGCTGACGCTGGGATTCGCCTTCGCCGACCGCTGGAGCCTCTGCTGCTCGACGGGGTGGGGCGGCGCTTTCGGCATCGCCTCTTCGGCCCTGCTGCGCACGCATATCGGGGCTTTCGGAACGCTGATCCTGCTTGTCGGCGGCTGGATACTGACGGGTGTTTTCATCAACCGCAACTTCATCAACAAGGTCAACGAGGCGGGCAACGTGGTGGTCGACAAGAGCGGGAAGGTCGTCGAGATCCTCAAGCACAAAGTCGTGCCGCACGGACGTGCGGCCGGGGAGGACGGGGCTGCGGAGGATGTTCCCGAACCGGCTCCGAAACCCGGCCCGAAGGCGGCCGCACCGCAGCCCGCGCCGTCGAAAGCGGCGGAACCCGCGGCGCAAAAACCCGCCCCGATCCGTGTGGCACGTCCGTCGGAGCCCGTGGCGGCCCGGAAGTCCGTGCCGGAAGAGGACGAAAACCCCTTCCTCGAACTGACGCCCGACGGGAAACCCGTCGCCGGGGAGACTGCCGCGGAGCAGACGCCCCCTCCCGCGGAGGACGGGGAGTTCATCGAGGTGGACCTTTCGCGTCCCGAGGGCCGTGTGGTGATCGGCCGCAGCGGGCTGGTCGAGCTGGAACGCCCTGCGGTGCGCGACGCCGTGCCTGCGGAGCCTGCCCCGGAGGAGGTTCCGGAGAGGGAGGCCGCACAGTCCGATCCCGATGCGCCCTTTACCGAGATCACCGTGCTGGACGATGCGCCCGCCGCGGAGCCGGAGGGCGTCGTGGTGACGGTCGAGGCCAACGAGGCGAAACTGCTCGACGAGAAGGCGATCCCCACGGAGAGCTACGACCCGCTGAAGGACCTGGTGAACTACCGCAAGCCGCCCGTGACGCTGCTGGAGGACTACATTTCCGATTCGGAGGTCTCGGACGAGGAGATTTTCGAGAACAAGACCAAGATCGAGGAGACGCTCAAATATTTCGGCATTCCGATCCAGCGCATCAAGGCCACGGTGGGTCCCACGGTGACGCTCTACGAGATCGTGCAGGCGCAGGGAATCAAGATCTCGAAGGTGCAGGGCCTCGAAAACGATATTGCGCAGAGCCTCAAGGCGCTGGGTATCCGCATCATCGCGCCGATTCCGGGCAAGGGAACCATCGGCATCGAGGTTCCCAACCGCGACAAGCAGGTGGTTTCGATGTATTCGGCCGTGCGTTCGCTGCGTTTCCAGGAGTCGAAGGCCGAGCTTCCGGTGGTGATCGGGCGCACGATCCAGAACGAAAATTACGTCTTCGACCTGGCCAAGATGCCGCACCTGCTGGTCGCCGGAGCCACGGGACAGGGCAAGTCCGTGGGGCTGAACGCCATCATCACCTCGCTCCTGTACCGCAAACACCCCGCGCAGCTGAAGTTCGTGATGATCGACCCCAAGATGGTCGAGTTCTCGCTCTACGCCAAGATCGAACGCCATTTCCTGGCCAAGATGGAGTCGGAGGACGACGCGATCATCACCGACCCCAAAAAGGCGGTCTATACGCTCAACTCGCTCTGTACGGAGATGGACAACCGTCTGGAACTGTGTAAGAAGGCCGGGGCGCGAAACATCGCCGAGTACAACGAGAAATTCACCTCGCGGCGGCTGAATCCGATGAACGGACATCGCTACCTCCCGTATATCGTGGTGGTGGTCGACGAGTTTGCCGACCTGATAATGACGGCCCGCGAGGTCGAGGGACCGGTCATGCGCCTCGCGCAGAAGGCCCGCGCCATCGGCATCCACCTGATCATCGCCACGCAGCGTCCCGACGTGAAGGTCATCACGGGCGGCATCAAGGCCAACTTCCCGGCCCGCATCGCCTTCCGCGTGATGCAGATGATCGACTCGCGCACGATCATCGACCAGCCGGGGGCCAATCAGCTTATCGGCCGGGGCGACATGCTTTTCTCGAAGGACGGCGATCTGACGCGTATCCAGTGTGCGCTGGTCGAGACCCGCGAGGTCGAGCGCATCTGCGAATACATCTCCAAACAGCAGGGCTACACCGAGGCCTACACGCTGCCCGACTATACGCCCGACGGCGGCGACGCTCAAATGGGCAGCGAGGAGTCCTCGGCGCCCGTGAAATACGACTCGCTCTTTGCCGAGATCGCCCGCGACGCCGTGTCCGGAGGTCAGATCTCGACCTCGATGATCCAGCGCAACTACGAGGTGGGCTTCAACCGCGCCGGCCGCATTATGATGCAGCTCGAAAGGGCCGGCATCGTCGGCCGCCAGCAGGGGGCCAAACCGCGCGACATCCTCTACCACGACTTGCCTTCGCTGGAGGCGAAATTGCAGGAACTGGGATTGTTTTAAGTCCTCGGCTTAAAACAATCCCAGTTCCTGTGGTTAAGAATTAAAAATTAGGAATTGAAAATTGCGGGAGCTGACGCTATGGGGAGACGAAAATTTTTCATTTTTCATTGTTTCATTGCCGTATTGTTTTGCGGCATATTGCAAGGCAATGCGGCGCAGCCTCGTGCCACGGAGATACTGGAACGCCTTGCGGCGGGATTCCGTGCGATGGACGGCTACGGCGTGAAGTTCGGGGTCGTCTCGGGCGACTACGAAGCCCGCGGCAGCTATGTCGTGGAAGGCGACAGCTATTACCTCGTGCTGGGCGACGCGGAGGTTTTCGCCGACGGAGCCGTGCGCCGCGAGGTCGACAACCGCCGCCGCGAGGTGACCGTTACGGAGGTCGACACCGCGAGCCGCAACATCCTGAACAATCCGGTCCGGGCCTTCGATTTTCTGGGCAGCGAATATACGCCGTCGCTCGTCTCCGAAGCCGACGGTCGCGCCGTCGTGCGGCTGACGCCCGCCGCCGGGAACGACTCCCCGGCAGGCGATGTCACGCTGACGGTCGACACCGCTACGATGCGCCCCCGCTCGCTTTCGTACGACTACGACGGCGAACAGGTGCTGGTGAACGTGCTGGAGGTCGCGCCCCTCGCTGGGCACGTCCGGCGGTTCGATAAAAATGCCTATGCCGGATATGAATTCATAGATTTTCGGTAATTTTTGATGAAATGAAACACCGGGCCGCCATGTACGCAATCGCATGGCGGCCCGATGTGTTTTCTGTCAGGTTATCGTTACAAATCTTCGCCGTCGGCTATATTATATTTGTTGTCGTAAAACATGTATATACAATATTTACCATACGATGATTCTGAAATCATAAACCAAACGGATTTTTTTGGACTTATTAGTCAAAACGGGTGCTGAAACGCCTCAAAAACAGGAAAACGCCACGC
>ENA-UONQ01002762-UONQ01002762.1-human-gut-metagenome-genome-assembly--contig:-CS26-NODE-2762-length-11198-cov-70.471686_pt1 | contig 11198 bp, 8 predicted proteins | sample MGYA00242460_ERZ724007 | MGnify/ENA metagenome assembly ERZ724007
AAATTCCGATTTGTACACCTGATGTGTGTGCTATTTTATAGCATAGCATTATTCCAAAAAGCAAGCAAGGGCCGAAACTTACGTTCCCGCCCTTGCTTGTCATAGCACGTTTTCGATAGAAATAATAAATCCGAACACATTACCAACTTGGATAATGTAGTTCGGATTATCATTCTTTGGTCCGAGTGACAGGATTCGAACCTGCGGCATCCTGCTCCCAAAGCAGGCGCGCTACCAACTGCGCTACACCCGGTCAACGGCGCATCCGCTAGGGATGCGCCAGAACTTATAACGCAAACAGTATACCGTTTTTCAGCAGGTTCGTCAATCCCCTATGGGGAGAAATGCTGGCGGCATCAGTTGAAGGAGCGGAAGCCCTTGCCGATGATCTCGCTGGAGTTGACGATGGTGATAAAGGTCTTGGGGTCGTGCTCCCGCAGGTAGTTGCGCAGCTGCACAGCCTGGCGGCGGGTCAGCACCGTCACCAGCACAGCCAGCTCGTTATGGGTGTAAGCGCCGTAGGCGCGCTCCACAGTGGCCGAGCGGTTCATATCATGGATGATAAAGTCCAGGATCGGCTCCGGGTTGGCGGTGACCACCGTACACACCTTGCGCTGACGGATATTTTCAATGGCGCCGTCTACCACAAAGGACTTGCCGATCAGGCCCAGGATACAGTACAGTCCGGTTCCAATGCCAAACTGCCAGGCAGCGCCCAGAACGATCAGGATATCGCTGACCATCAGCGCCCGGCCGATCTCCATAGAGGTATACTTTGCCAGGATCAGGGCCACAATATCCGTGCCGCCGGTGGATGCGCCGATGTCAAAGACGATGGCCGAGCCCAGCGCCGGCAGAAACACGGCGAACACCAGGTCCAGCATGGTGTCCCCGCTGAGCGATTCGGTGATGGGCCATAGCCACTCGCAGATGGAAACATAGAGGGACAGCGCAAAGGAGGAGAAGATGGTCCACCCCATGCACTTGACCCCAAGAAAAAGAAAGCCCAGCACCACCAGCGCCAGGTTGATCAGCCACATAAACCCGCCTACGTTTACCTGCGGGAACCATGCCGCCAACAAAATGGACAGACCCGATGTGCCGCCAAAGGCAAAGTGATTTGGGGTCTTAAATAACACGATGCCTACCGCGGTCAGGATCAGGCCCAAATTCAGCGACGCAAAAAAGCCCAGCTTCTTGCGCAAAGCAGGGCCGTCCAGCCACACCTTCAAACTGTTCATGAACTTCCTCCACAATAACATTTCGGGGCAAAAAATGCCCTACACCATGCAAAAATATACTCCGTCGGCCCACTGGTGTCAAGACTTTTGCCTTTTTTGACAGTGCGTGAGGGCAAAAAACGCCGCCAGGCCCCCTATTCTTATAGGAAGTTCTCGTTTTTGCCTTGAAGCGGGGGCAAAAATAGTGTATCATAATGGCTGGTATATACGCTAACTTTACATTTTGACTGCGTCGGTTTGCGCCGCGCAGATCCGGGCCCTGCGGCCCTGATAGGGGGAAGCCACCATGGCAGAGAAAAACTTTTTGACTGAAATCATCGACGCCGACCTGGCCGAGGGCAAGGTCAGCGAGATCCATACCCGGTTCCCGCCGGAACCCAACGGCTATTTGCACATTGGCAGCGCCAAGGCCATCTACATCAACTGGTCCATTGCCAAGGCATACGGCGGCAAGTTCAACCTTCGGTTTGACGATACCAACCCCGCCCGTGAGGACGTGGAGTATGTCAACAGCATCCTGGAGGACCTGCATTGGCTGGGCGCAGACCCGGACGGCGGCATCTTCTACGGCAGCGATTATTTTGACCAGTGCTACGCCTTTGCAGAAAAGCTGATCCAGGAAGGCAAGGCTTATGTGGACGATCTGACCCGGGACCAGATGCGGGAGTACCGCGGCGCCGATGCCGGCAAGCCCTCTCGTCCCTCTCCCTGGCGGGATCGTACCCCCGAGGAGAACCTGGACCTGTTCCGCCGGATGCGTGCCGGTGAGTTCCAGGAGGGGGAGAAGACCCTGCGTGCCAAGATCGACCTGGCCAGCCCCAACATGAATATGCGGGACCCGGCCATCTACCGCATCAAGTACGCCAACCATCACCGCCAGGGCAACAAGTGGTGCATCTACCCCATGTACGACTTTGCCCACCCCATCCAGGACGCCATCGAGGGCATCACCCACAGCATGTGCAGCCTGGAGTTTGAGAACCACCGCCCCTTGTACGACTGGGTGGTGCAGAACCTGTTTGGGGCCGAGTTCCCCAAGCAGCGGGAGTTTGCCCGCCTGAACATGACCAACACGGTCATGAGCAAGCGCTACCTGCGTGAGCTGGTGGAAATGGGCATCGTGGACGGCTGGGACGATCCCCGTATGCCCACCCTGTGCGGTCTGCGCCGCCGCGGCTACACCGCCTCCTCCATCTTTACCTTTGTGCGGGAGGCTGGCATCTCCAAGAGCGATAACCTGATCGATATGCGCCAGCTGGAAGCCTGCATCCGCAGCGAGCTGGACCTGACCGCCCAGCGCCGCATTGCCGTGCTGGACCCGGTGAAGCTGGTGGTGGACAACTACCCCGCCGACAAGACCGAGTATTTTGAGGTGGCCAACAACCCCAACCGGGAGGCAAACGATGCCTCCACCCGTCCGGTGGCCTTTACCAAGGAGCTGTGGATCGAGCGGGAGGACTTTGCTGAGGTGCCGCCCCCGAAGTTCAAGCGCCTGACCCTGGGGGGCGAGGTGCGTCTGATGGGCGGCTACATCGTCCGCTGCGAGAGCGTGGAGAAGGACGAGGCCGGCAACATCCTCGCCATCCACTGCACCGCTGACCTGGAGACCGGCAACGGCAACCCGGCAGACGGCCGCAAGGTCAAGGGTACCATCCACTGGGTCAGCGCCGCCCACTGTGTGGAGGCCGAGGTGCGCCTGTACGACAAGCTGTTTACCGAGGCCAACATGAATGCGATCCCGGAGGGCAGCGATTACAAGGATTATCTGAACCCGGACAGCGTCACCGTGCGCACCGGCTGCAAGCTGGAGCAGGCTCTGGCGGACGCAAAGCCCGGGGAGAAGTTCCAGTTCGTGCGGACCGGCTTCTTTACCCCGGATTCCAAGAACCCCGGCGTGTATAACCGGGTGGTCACCCTGCGGGACAGCTTCAAGCCTGCCGCCCAGAACTGACCAGAGGAGTAACAAGATCTGATGAAAAAGCGCATGACCCGTAATATTTCGATCATGGCTGTGCTCACGCTGCTGATGGGCGTGGTGCTGGCTTTGTATATCTCCAACACCAGCTCGGTGCCGGATGCCGATAACTCCGCCGCCTATGGGGACGGAGAGTACACCGCTGCGGCGGCAGGCTACCTCAGCGATGTGACCGTGACGGTCACCATCGCCGGGGGACAGGTGTCGGCAGTGGAGATCGATGCTTCCGGCGAGACCCCGGCCCTGGGCGGCCAGGCGGCACAGACCCTGGCGCCGCTGCTGGCCCAGGCGGGCAGCCCCAGCGGGGTGGATGCTGTGTCCGGCAGCACCATGACCAGCAAGGCTGTTTTTGAGGCCATGAATGACTGCCTTGCCCAGGCAGCGCTCGAATAAATTTTCCCAGGCTGCTGCCCGGCCCCTTGCGGCCCTGGGCGGCAGCCTTTTTGTTTGGGCGCCAGCCTGCAAAGAAACCAAAAGAGGATAAAAGCGATGATCCTACAAGTCTTACCATTGGCAGAAGGCGGCGCACGGCTGCTCCGGGTCTACGGGGAGAGTCCGGTGCTGCACCTGCCGGATACCCTGCCGGGGCCGGACGGCCCCCTGGCGCTGACCGAACTGGGGGATTACTGTTTTGCCCCGGCGCTGCGCAGCCAGCCGGATGGGACGCTCTGGTATCAGCAGCAGGGGGAGGCGTTCGTACCCGTCCCGCTGCCGGCAGAGCCGCTGCACCCGGTGTGCGGCAGCTTTTTGGAGCAGGTGACCCTGCCAGGCACGCTGGCTCTGGTGGGCAGCTGTGCTTTTTATGACTGCCGCAAACTGCACCGGCTGACCCTGGGCGCCGGGGAACTGCGGCTGGGCAGCGATGTGTTTTTGAACTGCTTTGCCCTGGAGCAGCTGGTGCTGCGGGCAGCGCCGGAGCAGCCCACCGGGCTGGGGGCGCTGGTGGCCAACCTGACCGAGCAGGTGTCCGCTCTGTTCTGGCCGGAGAGAGAGCCGCAGCCTCTGGCGGGGCTGTGGTATCCCGCTTATTGGGAGGATATCGAGGAGACCCCCGCCCACATTTTGCTGCACACCTTTTCCGGGCAGGGGTACCATTACCGGCAGTGCTTCCGGGCTGGACAGGTGCAGATGGAGGAATACGACGCCATCTTTGCCCAGGGACACGATGCCGATGACCCGGAGATCGTGGCAATGCTCTGTTTCGACCGTCTGCGCTGGCCCTGGCGGCTGGAGCAGGAGCCGCAGCAAGCCTACCGGGACTTTTTGTCCGCCCAGGGGCTGCGGGTGATCCAGCGGCTGCTGCGCAGCCAGGATACCCCCGCCTTGCAGGCGCTGCTGGCGCTGGAACTGCTGGATGCCGATACCCTGGCGCAGGGCGGTGTGCTGGCCCGCCGGGCGGAGAATGCGCCGGCTGCCGCGCTGCTGGCGGATGCGGAGCGCCGCCGCCGGGCATCTGCCCCCAAGCGGCCCCGATACGACTTTGATTTTTAAGACGGGATGTGCTGCCAGCTGCAAAAAGCAGCCTTCCCTTTATAGGATAGAACGAAAGTGAGGTGTATCCTTTGACCCAAGAGTTTGTGTCCCGCCGTCCGGAGACCCAGGAAGAATGGCAGGCCCGGATGGGCGGCGAGGTGCTGGCGGTGGTGCGCAGCGGTTTGTACCTGGACTTCCGGTTTTTGGGCCCGGCGCTCTCTGCGCTGGACTTTGTGCCGGACGAGCGATGCCGCACCCAGGCCACCGATGGCCGCAGCTTGTACTACCAGCCCAGCGCCCTGCTGCGGCTGTACCAGCAAAACCCCAAATACCTCAACCGCCTGTACCTGCACAGCCTGTTCCACTGCTTGTTCCGGCATCTGTGGCTGCGGGGCGGGCGGGAGCCGCAGCTGTGGGATCTGGCCTGCGATATCGCAGTGGAGAATGTGCTGGACAGTCTGCAGCGTCCCAGTGTGACCCGCCCGCTGACCTACCTGCGCCGCCGTGCCTACGAGGGCATTGCCGCCGAGGGGCGGGTGGCGGCAGCGGCAGCGGCCTACCGCTGGCTGCTGGGCCAGACCCCCGGCGTGCTGCGCCAGCTGGAACGGGAGTTTTATACCGACGACCATCGGCTGTGGCCAAAGGACCCCCAGTCCCAGCCTCCCACCCCCAGTCCCAGCCCCCAGTCCACCTGGCAGAAGCTGGGCCAGCAGATGCAGACCGAGATGGAGCTGCGGGATAAGGAGGCCGGGGATGGTACCGACACGCTGGCCGCCCAGATCCGGGCCGCCAACCGCAGCCGCCGCAGTTACCGGGATTTTCTGCGCCGGTTCTGTGTGCTGCGGGAGGAGATCCGGCTGGACCCGGAGGAATTTGACCTGAACTTTTACACCTACGGTCTCTCGATGTACGGCAACCTGCCCCTGATCGAGCCTCTGGAAAGCCGTGAGAGCAAAAAGGTGGAGGAGCTGGCCCTGGTGGTGGATACCAGCTACTCCACCTCCGGAGAGCTGGTGCGGGCTTTTTTGTCCGAGACGTATACTCTGCTGAAGGCGCGGGAGAACTTTTTCCACCGGATGAATCTGCACCTGATCCAGGCAGACGACCAGGTCCGGCAGGACCTGCCCATCCGCTCCGAGCAGGAGCTGGTGCAGGCCATGGAGCAGTTTACCCTCCGGGGCGGCGGCGGCACCGACTTCCGCCCCGCCTTTGCCTATGTAGATGAGCTGTGCGCCTCCCGCCAGTTTACAAATCTGCGGGGCCTTTTGTACTTTACCGACGGACTGGGCACCTACCCGGCCCGCCGCCCCGCTTACGAGACCGCCTTTTTGTTTTTGGGGGATCGGTTCGATGATGCCAATGTGCCCCCCTGGGCCATCAAGCTGGTGTTGGAGGAGGACGAGTTTACCGCCCCTGCCCCGGCCGCCCAAAACGCCCTGGCCGCCGCGCTGGCGGAGGAGCAGGACCCCTACCGTGATATGAACAATACGTGAGGTTGCGAGTATGAATATCAAACGAGCAAAAGAAGAGATCGAGCGCACCGTCCGGGCCTACCTTGCCAAGGACGAGCTGGGACAGTATAAGATCCCCGCTGTGCGCCAGCGTCCCATCCTGCTGATGGGCCCTCCGGGTGTGGGCAAGACCCAGATCATGGAGCAGGCCGCCCGGGATTGCGGCGTGGCGCTGGTGGCCTACACCATCACCCACCATACCCGTCAAAGCGCCGTGGGCCTGCCCTTTATCCGGCAGCGCCACTATGCAGGGCGGGATGTATCGGTGACCGAGTACACCATGAGCGAGATCATTGCCAGCATCTATGCCAAGATGGAGTCCACCGGCCTGTCCGAGGGCATCCTGTTCATTGACGAGATCAACTGCGTGTCTGAGACCCTGGCCCCCACGATGCTGCAATTTTTGCAGTGCAAGACCTTTGGCAACCAGGCTGTCCCGGCTGGCTGGGTGATCGTGGCGGCAGGCAACCCGCCGGAGTATAATAAGTCGGTGCGGGATTTTGACCTGGTCACCCTGGACCGTGTGCGCCGGATGGATATCCAGCCGGACCTGGGGGTCTGGCGGGAGTATGCCCGGGCAGTGGGCATCCACAGCGCCATCCTCAGCTATCTGGAGCTGCATCCCCAGCATTTCTACCAGATCGAGGCGGATGTGGAGGGCAGCCGCTTTGTCACCGCCCGCGGCTGGGAGGACCTGTCCAACCTGCTGGATACCTACGAGGCGCTGGGCCTTGCGGCGGATACCGAGCTGATCGGGCAGTATCTCCAGCACCCCGCCATCGCAGAGGAGTTTGCTGCGTATCTGGCCCTGTACTATAAGTACCGGGATGACTACGGCGTGGAGGAGATCCTGACAGGCAAGCCCCGGTCGGAGGCATTTGCCCGGCTGATGCGCGCCCCCTTTGATGAGCGGCTGTCCCTGGTGGGGCTGCTGCTCTCCGGTCTGCGCACCCGCATCGCCGCTTCCCGCCAGGCGGATGCAGTGGCGGACGACTGCTATGGTCTGCTGCGGCAGACGAAGCAGAGCTTTGCCGCCCTGCCCGCAGATCTGCCGGATGGCCCCTCTGCTCTGTTTGGCCAGAGCATTGCCGATTACGAGGCCGAGACCCAGCGCCAGGAGAAGGCCGGCCTGCTGGCGCCGAACCAGCGGGCGGCCCGGCTGCGGGCCGCTGCTGCCCTGCACGCCTGGGCGGGGGAGCTGCGCCACGCCCAGACCGCAGACGGTCAGCAGGCGTTTGCGCTGCTGCGGGGTCAGTTCCAGCAGCTGGCAGACCAGCGCGAGACGGCCCAGGCAGCCGCCAGCGCAGCGCTGGAAGCAGCCTTCGACTTTATGGAGCAGGCCTTTGGGGAGAGCCAGGAGCTGGTGGTGTTCGTCACCGAGCTGACCATGGACCCCGCCGCCCATGCTTTCCTGGTGGAAAACGGCTGCGAGCGTTACTTCCGCTATAACCAGGACCTGCTGCTGGACAGCCGCAAGGCGGCGCTGCAGCGGGAGCTGGCTGCAGAACAGCGCCGCAGCGAGAGCTGAAAACCCCCTGGAATCAAGCAAGCCCCCATCGGGAACCGACCCGACGGGGGCTTTTGTTATCGCACAGGCGTCCAGAAGTTCTCCCGGGGCATAAGGTGCATCCGGATGTATTCCGCATAGGCCAAGACCTTGGGGTCTGCCCCTTGCACGGTCACAAAACCCAGCAGCGGCCCCTGCTGCCAGTCCAGCGGAAATACCGGGGCGTGGCCGCCGTACTGCACGGCGGGCAGCAGCAGTACCGTCTCCCGGAAACCAGCGGTGCGGAACCCATGGGGGTCCACAAAATCCAGCTGGCTCTTTTGCAGGTGGGCACGGAGCGCATCCTCGTATACCGAGCTTCCCGGCAGGTTATGAAAGGCCACCTGCATCCCCAGCAGATCCTCGGCGTGGACTTTGTGCTTGGCCCAGTGCGCCAGCAGCTCGGGGGCCAAGGGCAGCCCGGCGGGCATACACAGCTCCGTTACCTGGGCAAAGGGCAAAAAGTCCAGCCCAAACCGCCGGATATCCTCGTTTTCCAGCAGTGCGGCGATCTGCACTTCGCCCCGCAGCAGCGCAGCATACAGGGACTCCTTGCTGTAATACCGGACGGGGCAGGGGGCGTAGCTCTGTGCCAGCGGCAGGGCGGTGGTGAGCAGGTCCTGCCAGATCAGGATAAACTGCTCGTCCAGGCAGCCGATGACCAGGCGTTTGATGTGCTGCTGGCTGAGGTGCTGGATCTGCTTGCCCTCGGCCACAGCACGGTCATACAGGTGCTGGATCTCCCGCGCATGCTCGTAAAAGCTGCGCCCGGCCTCGGTCAGGGTGGGCTGGCGTGTGCTGCGGTCGAACAGGGCAAAACCCAGCTGCCGCTCCAGGTGGCGGATCTGCTGGGATAAAGCGGATTGGGAGATGTACATGGCTTCAGCCGCTGCGGTGAAGCTCTTTTTCTCTACGATGGTCAAAAAACCCATGAGCTGACGATCGGTCATGGCGGAGCCTCCTATAAGTTTGTGCTTATGATAAGTATAAGCACTTTGAATTGCAAAGACAAGTTTTTAACGATATAATAAGCCATGAGGAAGGTTTGTTAAAAAATAAACCACGAATGAATAAGAAAGAAGGTTCTCTGCATCATGGAAAAGATCTCTCGCAAAAGCTTTGTTCTGGGCGCTGCCGGCGCCCTGGGTCTGGGCCTGCTGACCGGCTGCGGCGGGTCGGAGGCCGCCTCCAGCAGCGCAGCTTCCAGCGAAGCAGCCGCACCCCAGAAGGAGCTGACCTTTGCAGATACCATCCGCTGGGACTCGGAGTACGATGTGGTGGTCCTGGGCATGGGCGCTTCCGGTATGGTGGCCGCTAAGACCGCTGCGGACAACGGCGCTAAGGTCGTGATCCTGGAAAAGTGCGAGGAAGGCAAGGCCGGCGGCAACACCAAGATCTGCGGCCAGCTGTTTGCCTATGCCAACGGCGATAAGGAGGCTGCCAAGACCTACTACAATGCCCTGGCTGCCGGCCGCTATGTGGAGCCGGAGATGGTGGACACCCTGAGCGAGGGCGTGGCGAACCTGGCCGATATCCTGGCAGACGAGTTCGGCTTTAATAAGGACGAGTACGTTGACTGGACCGGCGTCAAGGTGGGCACCACCAACCTGGGCGCTATGAGCCCGGAGTACCCGGAGATGCCCGGCAGCGAGAAGATGGGCCTGTGGACGACCCATGCCGGTGTCAGCGACAGCTTTTTGTACCAGAGCCTGAAGCAGAACGTGCTGGACCGCAGCGACGCCATTGACGTGTGGTATTCCTCCCCGGCCAAGAGCCTGATCCAGGACCCGGTCACGAAGACCATCGTGGGCGTTACGGTGGAGCGGGACGGCAAAGAGATGAACGTCCGCGCCCTGAACGGTGTCTGCCTGTGCACCGGCGGTTTTGAGTGCAACAAGGACATGGTGCAGCAGTACCTGAACATCATCAACTATGCACCCCGCGGCGGCCAGTTCAATACCGGCGACGGCATCAAGATGGCCCAGGCTGTGGGTGCAGACCTGTGGCATATGGATTGTTACGAGGGCCTGTTTGGCCTGGGCGGCGTGACCTGGCCCGTGGAGGAAGGCGTGCCCTGCGCACAGCCTGCAACCCTGGGTCAGAACGCACTGAACACCGGCGCTACCATGCTGGTGGGCACCGATGGTGACCGCTTTGTGAACGAGAGCGAGATCGTCCGCCACGGCCACCTGTACGAGAACGGCATCTGGGAGAACCCCACCTACCCGGAGAAGGTCTGGTACATCATGGACCAGACCCAGAAGGACGAGATCGAGGCCGCTGGCCTGCTGGAGCAGGCACAGCTGGATGCGCTGACCGCCTACGACTCGGTGGAAGCACTGGCCAAGGGCACCGGCTGTAAGCCGGAGCGCCTGGCAAAGACCATCCGCAACTTCAACAGCTTTGCGAAAAACGGCGAGGATATCCTCTGCGGCCGCGACACCCAGTATATGCGTCCGTTTGATGGCAAGAAGTATTACGCCATGTATGTGGTGTCCGGCCTGCTGAACACCCAGGGCGGCCCCAAGCGCAACCAGAACGCCGAGGTGCTGGACACCCAGGGCAACCCCATTCCCCACCTGTACGGTGCAGGCGAGTGCGGCGGCATGACCGTCTGCATGTACCAGGGCGGCACCAACATTGCCGAGTGCATCATCTTTGGCCGCATCGCTGGTAAGAACGCCGCTGCCGCTAAGCAGGCGCTGCCGGTCTATAAGCTGGAAGCTGTGGAGTCCAACCCCACCCAGCTGGGTGATATCGACGATCTGTCCGCACCGGAAGCCGAGTACGAGGCTGGCGCAAACCAGTACATCGGCAAGGCCAACGGCATGGACGATGAGATCGTGGTGCGTGTGACCATGGACGGCGACAAGATCGCAGATGTGGAAGTGCTGCACCAGAACGAGACCCCCGGCATCGGTGTGCCTGCCATCGAGCAGCTGCCCGAGCAGTTCATTGGCCTGGACAGCGAGGAGGCCATCAACGGCGTGGACGGCCTGTCCGGTGCTACCATCACCAGCAACGCCCTGAAGCAGGCTGTGGTAAACGCTCTGCTCCAGGCAAAGGGCTGAGAAGCAGAATGATCTGTTCTGAATGATCCTTCCCCCCACCGGGTCTTTCCCGGCGGGGGATTTTTTGCGCAGTGCAGCGGGGAAAACCGGCCTACCCGTCGTTTTGTGTTAGAAAAAAAGAACACAGGCCGATATGGTCTGTGTTGCTTTGTCGTGGTATCCTTTTGTTGTCGCAAATCAATAAAAACGAAAGGATGGAACGATATGAAGCGTATCTTTGCATTTTTGGCCTCGGCAGTGCTGGCGTGCAGCCTGTTGGCCGCCCCCAGCTTTGCCGCAGAGCCGGAGCCGCTGCCCGTGCCGCTGCCTGGCGTGACCGACCCGGAGCAGCCAGAAAAACCGGATGGACCGGAGGTACAGCCGTATGAAGCCATGCCGGGA
>ENA-UONQ01002766-UONQ01002766.1-human-gut-metagenome-genome-assembly--contig:-CS26-NODE-2766-length-11181-cov-2.961711_pt1 | contig 11181 bp, 10 predicted proteins | sample MGYA00242460_ERZ724007 | MGnify/ENA metagenome assembly ERZ724007
AAGGTTTATTCAGGTTTTAATAAAGCAAAATTTTGCCCAACAGAAAAGGATGGAAGGTAAATTGGCTATTTTATTTGCAATAAAAGGGACGGTGGAATTTACTTTTGAAATTTTCACAAATATTAATTCATATAATTTAGAGTTGAAAGTTTCAGAATTTAAATATACATTTAAGTTTATTAATTTCTGATAGAAGATAATAACGCGTGAGTATATAGAATATCTAAATACAAAGGAAAATGCGGATTTATGATTAAAAGAGAATCGGATGAAAAAAAACAGCAGGAATTTTGGAAAGAGTGCGGTTTTGACATGAATGAGGAATTTAAAATATACCGTTTTTTATGTGGGAATATGAGCAAGCGTGAGCGAAAAAAATGGAAATGCGAAAAGAGGTTTTATAGTTATTGGAAGTGGCGTTCATATGTGGAAGAGAAATTGCAGAATTTGAATAATCCGATATTATGCGATGAGTTTGCACATTATTTGAACCTAAGGCAGGAAGGTGAAGAAGAATATGGAATGACGCTTTCGACATTTATGATTCCGGCGATGGCTGCTATCTTTGCGTCATATATAATGAAAACAGTAGATAGTTTTTCAGACATAAATGACGGAGTAACTAATATTCCTCTGGGTGTAATGACAAATTTGATGATTGCGTTGGCTTTGGGGATATTTGTGTATATTATGTTAAAGCAGGTGATAAAATCGATTGAGCAGCATAATATGAAAAAATGTTTTTACAAGGATTATATTCAAATATTGGAGAATTTATATCCGAAAGAAATTAGTCTTCGGAGATAGTAGATAATAGGTTAGTTTATTCGCATAAAAGTATAGAAAGTGGGAGAAGGAATACATAAGTATTTGAGTATACAGACAAGCAGGAGGTTGTTATGAAACCAACATTACCCCTTATGGGATATATTGCATATATGGAAAGAGATTATCCGTTCCTGTTCGAAGATGGAATATTACGTTTGTTTCCACCAACACAGGAAGAATGGTGAAAACGCAGGAGAAGTTTGTTTCAGGATTTGCAGGAATTAAAGGCCAAATGTCAGGCTCAGGAGTGGGTTGGACATTCACGTTTGAAAGGGCGGACACATGATGGGGATAGTATTGTGTTTTCTGTTTCAGACCTTTCTTCAAATAATAATGGATTTGAGAGCTTTTCAGTTGATTATTACTTTAAATATAATGCGTCATGTTTAGGTGACGAGCAGATTTATGGGTTGTCTGTGACAGGAAGAGATGTAGATCGTTTTTACAATCCGAGGTGTGTGTTTACCACAGACGTATCGTGCGATGAATTGGGGATACAGAGAACTGGGGTATATGTAGAGAATAAGAATGATAATGGGGCGGTTGGTGCAGGAAGTTATCGATATGGAGATACAGAAATTACTGTTTCTTTTAGAGCGGTTCCAACGCTTCACTTTCGTTCGGAGGCACCATTATCTGCGCACAGCCGGATGATAATTTCCTTTTCAAAACCGCAGAATCTGGAGTATTTGCTTCAGGTTTATGATCATTGCTGCAGGTTTTTCTATTATGTCTGTTACAGGAGCAATATAGAACTGGATTCTCCGGATGTATACGGCATGCGGGACGGAAGAAAATCCAACGAAGGCATTTTGTGGTTCCCACAGAATGATATGGCAGAGGAATCTGAGCAAAAAGACGCGGAAGAGATGATTGTATATGATGATCTGGGGGAAAAGATGATGGCGCTGTTTCCACCACTGGCAGAAGACCAGATTTATCTGGAACATCTGTGTCCTTCTGTTGCGGACCGGCGTTCCTGGGGAATCAACCATATTATTTTGATGTTTGTGGCTTTCGAACGGGAGTTCCGTAATCTGTATGACGATACGATTGTGCGTTCAGATGCATACGTTGAAGTGCGCATGGAGGTAATGAAATATCTGGAAAATCTGAAGAAAAACAGTCATGGAAAGAAGAAAAAGTATGTCGGTGAGATGGAACGGACTTTAAGTAAAACGGAAAACAAATATGCAGACCGCATGGAGAAAGCAATGTGTGACTGCGAGGAAATTCTTCGTCCTTTTTTGAAGTATTATTATCGTGATAATCAGTCAGATGATTTGATTGAAGATATTTGTACCAGAATGAATCAGCTGAGGAATGACGCAGCGCACGGCAATATTGATCTGCAAATTGATCCGGTTCATATATCCGATTTTGCAATCCTGGAGAGTCTGATTTATGCTATGCGTTTGAAGGCAATAGGTGTAGAATTAAAAAAGATACAAATATGTCTTCAGAAGATGAAAGGAACGCGGATGATACAGGCATAAAATGGGGTGATGTTTGGCTTGTGTTTATAGCCGTTGCGATAATCGTCATTGTCAGAACGCTCGGATTTCTCATATCCAAGGTGGTCATCCATTTCAGCTTCCATCATTTCCTTAATGGTGCCGCCTAAGAGGTCTTTGAGAGCATCCCGGATGTCTTCTGCAGTCTCGAATTACGGATTACTCAGTTTGCCATGACTGCTCTTGCAATAGAGTCTTTGTACTGTTTCCGGTCTTTTTCTAGCAGAAGCATGGCATGCTGTTGCAGACTTCTGCTACATAACCCATGCAATGGTATTCGCAGTTGCCTGAAGTGTTTTTATTTGGGCAATTTAGTCATTTTCAGAGAGTTGTAAAAAATCTAATAATGTGTCTATGATGTCATATATTTGTTTTAAATGATTTAAGTCGTCCTTGTTATCTAAGCGTTCAAAGAGTTTTGGTGCGTCCATATCGTCTTTTAAAGCTTTACATAAATATGCCAAGACTTTAACTCTCTCGTGTATCGTTATCGTATTTGGCGCATTTAAATCCAAATTATTATTTGCAGCAAGGTATTCAATATTAGCCTGGAGATCATTGTTGGCGGTAAGTTTATCCATGGTTATAGTATATCCTTTCTTTGTATTTCCTGTGATTTTTTTAATCCGCTTCATGTTGTTTAATAAATCAGTAATTTGTTTCTGCGTGTATTGATTAGTGCCAAAATTGTTTTGTATAGCATTTTCGATATCAGGTCGAAAGTGTGTTTTACCGTCAGAAAGCAAATCGAGAACAAAATTTCTTAGTTTACTTCGGGCCATATTATTCTCCTAGTATATCTTCAAAGGAACAATGTAGTGCATTTGATAGAACACGTATTTCATCGTCTGTAAGTGGTACTTCTCCGCGTTCACGTCTGCCAAGTTGGTCCTCAGACATATGTACTAATTTTGCGAGCTGTTTTTGGGTCAAGTTCTTCCTTTTTCTAAGTCTTAATATTTGGTTCATACATGCTCCTTATCAAATTTAATTATGTTTAGTTTAGTGTATTTGGAAGACAATTACAATACAATACGCGGAATTTGCAGGTAATTATCAACTTGAGAATTAGCGAGAACTGTTTAATTTAAAGCGTAGTGATATATAAGATGTGGAGAATGAGTGTAATTATGAAGAATTTGGGAGTTATGAGGGAGAGGAATGGTTGATGGGTAAATGGGATATTATTTCATTTTTTAGCCGATGTTTGAATGGTCATTTGTAAAGAACTGAAGGTACTAATTCTATGGAACGAAGTTGTCAAAACAGAGATTGCACAGTGGGTAGATAACTCAAATCAGTAACAAGTGTATAAGAATTGTCAAGGTGCTCTGGTCATCGAAAGGCGGCAGAGGTTATGAAAGGATGGATATTAGTGTATGACTACAGACGTGCTTGATTAATGGGAAAGTGGGTGTTATTATAGAAAAGTAAGAACGTATGTTCATGCTTGGCAGTATATTTGATTTAATATGGAGGTCATACTTGAATGTATATTTAAATTCCAGTTGGCGGAGGAATTTACTTTTGAAAGTTTCAGGTAAGTAATGTTCCATAGAAGCACTGGGAAATTTGATGATTCCATGATATACTACTACCATCTATGGCACAATGTATATGAGGGGGGATTCTCATAGGAAAAGCAGAGCAATATATTGAAAAAATAATATTTAGTAACCACATACTACAGTATACAGGGCAGCAGTATGAAGATTTTTTTGTTGCTGTTATGACAGCAGCAAATCCGAATTTTCAGCCGGTAAAGGCATATGGCCGACTGGGGGATATGAAAAACGATGGTTTTGATGCTGAGACAGGAACCTATTATCAGGTTTTTGCTCCAGAAGATATTATGAAATACAGTACGGGCAATGAGGCTGTGAAAAAATTACATACAGATTTTTCTGGTTTATATAGTCATTGGGATAACCTGTGCCCTATAAAACAGTTCTTTTTTGTAATTAATGATAAATATAAAGGAGTGCCGCCACACATCATGCAGGCGGTGTTGGCATTACGAAGTGATGAAGCGTATGCGGGTATTGCTATAAACATATTTACAGCCAAAGATTTGGAAAAGGTATTTATGTCCTTGGATGATTTGCAAAAGCAGGATATTATAGGGCTCATTCCAGAGAATATTTCACCTGTTATTGAATATGAAGCACTTCACGAAACAGTAACATATTTATTGAATGTAGAGTTGCCAATAGAATTAACAGATAATTTAACAGTACCGGATTTTGATGAAAAGATTGCGTTTAATGGGTTGAGTGAGATCGTAAAATCCCGGCTTACCATTGGAAGTTATCAGGATGCAAGTTTAATGAGGTATTTTAATGATAGCCCTGGCGTGAAAGAAGTGTTGCAGAAAAAGTTTCATGCACTGTATGAACAGTCAAAAGAAGAAATCCCAGAAACGCAGGAACATTATCCGGACTGTCGTTTTTATTCTATTTTAGAAAAGGCCTGCAGTAAAAAAACGGTGCCAATTCAGACAAGTGTACTGGTGCTAATGGCTTACTATTTTTCCAGTTGTGATATTTTTGAGGAACCGCAATCATGAATGAGCAGGAAGGAGGAAAATGATGATTTTGCCTAAAAAACAGTTATCAATGAGTGAATCTTATTTTGGATTTGGTGCATTTTTACTGGAAAAGTTAAGCGAATCAACCTCAGTGGAAGACTTATGGGACTATTATAAAGATTCGTATAAAAATTTAAAATATCCGATCAAATTTTCCTTCGATCAGTTTATTGCTGCATTAGATTATCTTTATTTGATCGGTGCTGTGAAGATGGATGAGAGAGGAGGACTTTATTATGAAACTGATTAGTTTGAGAGCAAATAAGAGTTCTTTTCATCCTGTAATTTTCAAAGATGGAATAAATATTATAGTAGGAAAACAGGTTGCCCCTCTCAATGAAAATGATGGAAATACTTACAATGGTGTGGGAAAATCCCTTACCTTACATTTGATTCATTTTTGCCTTGGGGCTAATAAAATACCATCTTTTTCTCAAATGCTTCCCGATTGGGAGTTTACATTGACTTTTGAGATTGATGGTGAGCAATATGTGGCAACCAGGAATACAAAGGATCAGACAAAGATTATTTTTTGCGGGGAACAGAAATCACTTACGGAAATGCGCGCAAAATTGCTGGAGTTATGTTTTGGAATTTCTGAAAGTCCGAAAAATATGACTTGGAATACGCTGTTTTCCAGATTTGCGCGTCGTTTTCGTTCTTGTTATGCAACCTTTGATTCTTATGTGCCCAGGGAAAGTGATTATAGTAAGATTTTAAATAACTGTTATTTGCTTGGAATAGATATTGAATTAAATGTTAGCAAAAGAGAATTGCGTGAGAAGCAGTTAGCTACCAGTGCGAAAGAAAAATCAATGAAAAAACAACCTGACATAAAGCAAAATCAGCTTTTAAAGTTTCAAATAATTATCATGAGTTGGAAAAAGAGGCGGATGAAAAAAGTTATCAGAAAAAAACTCTTGAAAACCAGCGGGTTTTAATTAATAACTATATAAAAAATATAGAGGACTCTTTTAAAGAAACTGCTCAGGTGAAAGAAGAAAAAGCATTAAAAGTCTATGAGGCAGCCAAGGTTGAAATCCCTGATATGGTAAAGAAAAATATCGATGAAGTGCTGCAATTTCATACGGAGCTTTTGAAGACCAGAAATATTCGTTTGAGAAAAGAATTGAATAAGCAAAAAGCTGAGTTGCAGGAAATCGATGAATAAATAGACACACTTGGAAGGCGAATGGATGAACTGCTGGATTTTTTAAATACGCATGGTGCATTGGAAGAATATGTCGCATTGACAAAACAACTTACAACAATGCAGAATGAGTTAAATAGAATTCATGAATACCAGCGAATTTTGAAGACCTACAAGGATACGGTATTAGACATCAAAGAAAATTTAATCAGACAGGACAGAGAAACTCAGCAGTATCTTGAGGATGCGGGAGAGTATTTGTCTGAATTGAAAAATAAATACTGGGCTTTTACAAAAAGGTTTTATCCTAAAAAAAGAAGTGGCCTGGTAATAAAAAATAATTCAGGAGATAATACTTTAAGATATACGCTGGAGGCTCGGATCGAAGATGATTCTTCAGATGGAGTGAATGAAGTCCGCATGTTTTGTTTCGACTTGCTCATTTTTGTGTGTAAGGTAAGTAAAATGAGATTTATAGCTCATGATAGCAGATTATTTGCGAATATGGATCCGCGACAGAGAGAAACATTATTTCGTATTGTTTCAGAAATCTGCAGGACAGAAGATCTTCAATATATATGTTCCATTAATGAGGATGCGCTTCTTTCTATTAAATCGTTAATGAGTGAAGCGGATTATGAAGAAATTGCAGGAAACAATATTATTTTGGAACTGAATGATGATTCTCCTGAAAGTAAATTACTGGGAATTCAGATTGACATTGATCTGGAAGATAAAAGTAAAGCAGCAGAGGATTTAAACTGATGTAGATATACTTAAGGAATATTACAAATGATTGGAGGAAGAAGCTATATGGAACATCATACGTTGGATCCGTATCCAGTTCCCAAAGAGAAAGCACCATTGTATGTAAGCCATGGCTGATTGATAAGTCGCTTGACGGCTGCAAGCCGTGTCGGGAACCGGAAGATAAGCCTGATAATATTCGGATTTATATTCCGCTGGACATCAACCATAATGCAATATTGCGCAGATTGGACCGCATTATTGCTTTTTATAAAGAAGTGAGCTGGAAAAATGAGATGGATTTTGATGAAGATGTTTCTATGCTTCTTTCTCAGTTGGAGATATATGACCAGATCTGGTATGTGCGGCATATGCCACCGGAGGGAGGACATAGCAGGGAGGGGATTGCTCTTGTGAAAGAATTTGTATCTCGTCTGGAAGAAATACCAGATGGTTGTGCGGAGTGTTTTCCATTTGATATGATTGAAGAATTGAGGCAGGAGTATTTGGGGGGAGAGTAAGAAAGATTTTATATGATACATAGAGGGCGACGAGCTTATAAATTGGGCTTATCGCTCTTGTTTTATATGTAACAGATTTTTCCCTTCAAGCCAGAACACAACGCTGTGTTCAATGTGATGTTGTCCCATTTTTGCTGTGAAAGTGAGTGATAGGGATTGAGAAGCCATAACGAACTGGCTATAATAAAAAATAAGTACGTAGCGTTTAAGCGGATTTTTTGGAATATTTATTTCATATCGGAGGAGATGCAGTGTGTTGAAAAGTGAAATTCAGTGTCAAGACATGAAGCAAAGATTGAATGATATAGAGGTGAAATTAGCAAATGAAAATTATGCTTTTTTGCTTTCTTGTATTGAAAAAAATAAACATGATAAAGAAATAGATATAGATCCACCGTATCTTCTATATTGGGAAACAATTAAAAAGTATTGTGAAGACAGGTCGTTACAGTATTATAGTATAAAAACTATACTAGAAAAGAATATAAGGTGGTATTACATAGCTGAATACAAAAAATTAAATAAGAAGAAAAGAAAACCTGAGGGAGGACTATACAGTTACGATGTAATAGCAGAGGCGGGTGATATCGCATCAGATGGTATACATTATCATATATCATTAGAACATGAAGTGCTTAGCAAAATTATGTTAGAACAAATTATGAATAAACTAGGTGCTTTTGAATATAAAGAAGTTGCGAACATGCTTGTGGCTGGATATTCTAGAAAAGATACGGAAAGGGTTTTGGATATATCATATTATAGATTAAGGAAAATTACTGAGAATATAAGGCTGGCAATATATGAAGTGTATGATAAAAAATAGAGGGTTTAAACGATGAAAGAGAAAATAACCGATACTCTGGTGGATTTATTATTATCTGGTGTTAAAGAAAAAATAGATAGCGTGAGGGATGATTATAAATGGCGAAAATTGTTTGTTGACACAGGAGATTTTTGGGTGAATAGTCCGGATACATTGGACAAATTTCAAGAGGATTTATACTTAGTGTTTTCAAAGGATAATTTAAGCAAAATAGCAAAAGAATTAAAAGATGAGAACGGCTATGATTTTCCTCAATTACTTTATAGCGAACTGCATAATTTAATGGCGAGTTACGAAATTCCGGTAGTGGAGGCAGAAACGTATATTCGTAATTTTATGCAGATGATTATGGGTTATATAAAAGAAAACAATCCTGATAAAACAATGGAAATGTTTTTGGGTGATATGAGAAAGGAGATTGGAAACTATTTTGATGTGTTGGAAGCTAAACTGAATTTAGTTTCAGAAGAGATTTCAAAATTGAATAACGAAAAAATAGATACATATTCAATCGAGGATATTGATCAGCAGATTAGGAGAGAAGCAAAATATAAAAAAATGGGGCTAGGCATTTTTAAACTTGATGATGAGCAGTTTGAAACAAGGTTTCAAGCTGTTGTTATTAATGATACAAAGATATATGTAGTAGGCAAATCCAGAGAAGAGACAACCTATCGTATTTTGAATGAATTAAGAAATAAAAACTACGATAGAGTTACATTAGTAATTAAGTCAGAAGCGGAATGGAACAATTTACAAAGCGTAAATGTGTCAGGTAATATTCTAATTCCTTTTTTTTATGCAGATAAGATAGCTGTGATTCCTAATAACACGAATATTTTTGTATATGGTGAAGATGAACCCTGTTATACACAAAATAAATTAATTTTGAGAAAAAGGACCAAAAAAAATATTATAGATTCATTGGAAGAGATTGGGATAGATGCAAATGAAGCGTATATGATAGTTGATAATACATATGGTTTGTATGTACCGCTGAAGAAGAAACTTTCTGATGAGGCAGTACATGACAACCCAGATTGGGTGAAATCCCACTCGGAAGCTGTTATGACGGCGTTTTTGTGTGGAAAATGGACGGAAGCAACTGGAGATAAATTGATTTATGAAGAATTATCAGGAAAGGAATATGCTGAGTGCAGAAGAGAACTAGAAAAATATTTGCATAGAGAAAATCCATACGTAGTATCAAACAATAGTTATAGAGGGAGCAATATGCAGCTTGCCAGTGTAGAAGATGCATGGGAAGAGCTGGACCTTTATATAGATGATGATATCTGGAACAAATTTATAAGTCTGTTTTATGAGGTGCTGATAGAGTCAGAGCCTATTTTCGAATATCCCTTTGAAAAACATTTTGAAGCAAGTATTTATGCACAAAAACCAGAATGGTCTCCAACATTGAAGAGAGGGATGATCAGAACCCTTATTATGCGTGCGTACTATAGAGGTCATGAAGAAAATCAAAGGCAAATCGACAATATAGTAGCAAGAGTTTTGGATACGATTACCAGTAAAGAAAGATGGGGATATATTTCACAATATTTTACAGAATTGTGTGAAGCTTCTCCGGAAAGTGTATTGAGAAAATTAGAGGCGGAAATAGAGAACCCACAAGGCATGCTTGATTTGTTTGTAGAAAATGGGGGGGATTTTATAACGAGTCGGCATTATTATACGAATATTCTGTGGGCTATAGAACAACTGATTCAACAGAAAAAATATGTTGCACGAGCTTTGGACTGGTTATGGAAGATGGATTCATATAATATTAAGTATAGTATTAGCAACAGTCCTAAAAGTGTCCTGGAAGTGGTCTTTTGTGCATGGATTAATGAGTGTGCATTGTCAGTTGAAAAGAAAATTGAGTTAGCAAGAAAAGCAATTGAACGATATTCAAATGCTTGGGAGGTTATTGTATCTGAATTGCCACAGACGTCAAACTCGATATGTTCAACATTGAATGCGCCTAAATACAGAAAGATAGATGAGCCGAAAATTATATATGTGCAGGATATGAACAAAACATATATAGAATATTTGCGAATGTGTGTTGATAAAGCAAATACAGACGCAGACAGATGGATTAAAATACTTAAGCACATGAGTTCCTATGATGAATCAATGCAAAAGGAAGTATTAGAAAAACTGGTGTTAAGTTGTAAGGAGATGCGGGATGAAGAAAAAATCAAAGTAAAAAACAAAATTCGATATGAGATATATAGACATAGATATTTTGACAATGCGGCTTGGAGTATGCCGGAGGAAGTATTGTATCAGTATGAGTGTGCAATGTATGAAATAATTCCCCATGAAAAAATCTATGACTATTTATATGTTTTTTTGAATGAATTCGATTTTCCGCTTTTGAAGCCAGTTACATTTTCCGAGGAAGAGAGTACAGAGATATTTGATGAAAATCGCACATTAAGAGAGAAAGAGATTCATGCAAAATTCAAAGAATTTGCTGAGAAGGGATATTCCATAGACAGACTGATTCAATTGGCAGTGAGAGAGGAATATGACCTGGTGGGTTCGGTTCTTGCACAGTTTTACTGTGGTGGGACATTTAATGAGAAGGTATTGGACTCTCTAATGAAAAATGATAATGAAGGGAAGCAGATTTATGCCTATATAAGTTATTTATATAATATGGGAACGATAAATCTAGGCATGGCTATAGAACGGATAAAACGTATTTCTGAAAATAAAAATCTTTTGACGAATTTGATTTCATTGGAGATTATAGAAGATTGTGGAAATGCGCTTATTATAAAAGAAGATGAAAGTATCAAGAAAATGTATTGGAGCAGAGATTCACGATTAAGAATATCAAGGGAAGCGGATCATGGAGTGTATATATGGGCAATTAATGAATGCAAAAAATATGGTTCACTCTATACATATTTAGAATTGTTGTATGATGTAAAAGATGAAATCTCTGTTCAGGAATTATATATGGCTGCACTTGCAATATCAGGAATGAAGAG
>ENA-UONQ01002784-UONQ01002784.1-human-gut-metagenome-genome-assembly--contig:-CS26-NODE-2784-length-11073-cov-5.472137_pt1 | contig 11073 bp, 10 predicted proteins | sample MGYA00242460_ERZ724007 | MGnify/ENA metagenome assembly ERZ724007
GAAAACTTAGGATTTTAATGGCGCGGGACACCCTTCTTGGGTTTCCCGCGCACACTCTTCCTTACCGTTGCGGAGGATTTACCACTTTATCGACAGTCTCGCGCGTCCCGCTTGCAGCGGGGCGCGTCTTTTTCTATGCAATGTCAAATTCTGCCGCTAAATAGTGCGGTGTTCCGTCCTCCGCCTGCATTTCCAATGTCACCCGATAGGTCCCCGGTTCCAAGCGGGTGCCGTAATTGTCGAATTTCTGCACAATGCTGCCTTGCAGACCGGTGCTGTCCCCGCCCAGCGGAAAATCCAGGTGGCTGAGATTTTCCCTGTCTTGGGACCGCTTCAGCCGGTACCACTGTCCGTCCACACAGCGCTCAAGGTTGGAAAAGTCCGCATTCTCGGTGGAAAACGTATAGATGTCCTCAGACTCCGCGGAAACCGCCCATCTGATGGTATAGCCCCGGAAAGGCGACCATGTCGGCGTTTCAATGGACAGCGTGAAGCCCTCCACCTGATTGACCGGGTAGGAGACCGGCTCGCCCAGCGCGGGATATTCTGCGGTGACCCGCAGCACCAGCCGCACACCGCCGATACAGAGCAAGATCAGGATCAAAGCAATGACCCAGCCACGGTATTTTTTCATATCCATCCTCCGCATTTTCTGTTGAATCCGGTTGCCTGTCCTCTTGAAGCTCATGATAGCATAGCTTTCCCCGCCTTGAAAAGTAAAAATTTAAAGGTTTATGGATTCCAATATCAAATTTTATCAACAGCACAGCAAAAGGACCGGCCCGCAGGCCGGTCCTTTACTTTATTAGTAGCTATTTTTAGAGAACATCATCCAGAGAAGTTGGAGAAATATCCTCCTCAGGTACTTCCACATCCGAAGTCTGAACTGGCTCCGCCGTATCCTCATGCTCGGTCAGCGCCATGGAAATGACCCGGTCGCCGTCCTCCTTGAACCGCATGACGATCACGCCCTGGGTTGCGCGGTTGGCCGTTTCCTTGATGTGCTCCACCGGTGTGCGGATCAGAATGCCGCTCTGGGTCACCAGCAGCAGGTCCTCGCTGCCATCCACTACCTTCACGCCCACGATCTTGCCGGTCTTGTCCGTGACCTGATAGTTCTTGATGCCAACGCCGCCGCGGTTCGTCACCCGGTATTCCTCCACCGGCGTCCGCTTGCCGTAGCCCTTTTCCGTGATGGTCAGTACGCTCTTGCCCTCTCTTGCCCGGGCGGCGCCCACCACATAGTCGCCCTCCCGGAGCCGGATGCCCCGGACGCCCACGGCCGCACGGCCCATGGGGCGGACATCATTCTCATCAAACACGGCCGCCATACCGTCATGGGTGGCGATCAGAATTTTCTGATTGCCATCCGTCTCCCGGACGGACACCAGCTCGTCGCCCTCGTCCATGGTCAGCGCCCGGATGCCGTTGTTCCGCAGGTTTTTCAGCGTTTCCACCGGCAGACGTTTCACGGTGCCGTTCCGGGTCACCATCATCAAGTAGAGGTGCTCCTCGCCCATCTCCCAGAAGTGGAGCATGGTCTGGACCCGCTCGCCCTGCTCGATCTGCAGAATGTTAATAAGGTTCGTCCCCTTGGCGGTCTTGCCGGACTCGGGAATTTGATAGCCCTTCTTGCGGTACACCTTGCCGGTATCCGTAAAGAACAGGATATAGTCATGGGTAGAGGCGGTGAACACATCCACCACAGTGTCCTCCTCCCGGGTGGTAATGCCCTTTTTACCCATGCCGCCCTTGGACTGGGCGGTATACTCGCTCACCGGCGTCCGCTTGATGTAGCCGGCCTCCGTCAGGGTAAAGACGCACTGCTCCTCCTCGATGAGGTCCTCGATGTCGATCTCGTCCTCCACATCCTGAATCTCCGTCTTGCGGTCATCGCCGAACTTCTCGGAAATGGCGGTCAGCTCCTCCTTGAGAATCTGACGCACCAGACCATCGTCGGACAGCACGCGGTTGAAGTAGGCAATGCGCTCCTCCAGCTCCTTGTACTCGTTTTCCAGCTTTTCCCGGTCAAGGCCCTGCAATGCTTTCAGACGCATATCCAGAATGGCCTGTGCCTGCACATCGTCCAGCCCGAAGCGGCTCATCAGATTTTCCTTGGCGTTATCGTAGCTGGTGCGGATGATCTTGATAACCTCATCAATATTGTCCTGCGCCACCAGCAGACCCTCAAGAAGATGGGCCCGCTCCTGTGCCTTCCGCAGATCAAAGCGCGTCCGCCGGACGATGATCTCCTCCTGAAAGCTCAGATACTCGTCAATGATGTGCCGCAGGGACAAGATCTTCGGCTGCGACTGGTTCTCTACCAGTGCCAGCATATTGATGGCAAACGTAGTCTGAAGCTGGGACTGGTTAAAGAGGCGGTTGAGCACCACCTGTGGGTTGGCGTCCCGCTTGAGTTCAATGACCATCCGCATACCGTTGCGGTCGGACTCGTCCCGGATGTCGGAAATGCCCTCCAGCCGCTTGTCCTCCACCTGATCGGCAAGGCTCTTGATCAGCATCCGCTTATTGACCTGATAGGGAAGCTCCGTAATGACAATGCGGGTGCGGTCATGGCCGAATTCCTCAAACTCATGCCGCGCCCGAACCACGATCCGGCCTCGGCCCGTCGCATAGGCTGCCCGGATACCGGACCGGCCCATGATGATTCCCTTTGTTGGGAAGTCCGGTCCCTTAACGTGCTCCATTAGATCTGTGAGGGATGCGTTTGGATCATCCAGCACGCAGATACACGCGCCGATGACCTCCCGCAGATTGTGGGGCGGGATATTGGTGGCCATACCAACGGCAATGCCGCTGGAGCCGTTTACCAGCAGGTTGGGGAAGCGGGAGGGAAGGACACGGGGCTCTCTCCGGCTCTCGTCGAAGTTGGGGTCCCAGTCCACGGTGTCCTTTTCGATGTCCCGCAGCATTTCATCGGAAATTTTGCTCAGCCGGGCCTCCGTATAACGGTAGGCTGCCGGGGGATCGCCATCCACGGAGCCGAAGTTGCCGTGACCGTCCACCAGCATATAGCGCATGGAAAAGTCCTGCGCCAGACGCACCAGCGCGTCATACACAGAGGCGTCGCCATGGGGATGGTACCGGCCCAGCACGTCGCCCACGCAGGTAGCGGACTTTTTAAAGGGCTTGTCAGAGGTCAGATTGTCCTCGTACATGGCGTACAGAATACGCCGGTGCACCGGCTTCAGACCGTCCCGCACATCCGGCAGGGCGCGGCCCACAATGACGCTCATAGCGTATTCGATGTAGGATTTCTCCATTTCCGGCACCAGCGGGGATTCAACAATATGCTGATCCGGATAGCGAATCTCCTCGGGATCGTATTGCGGTTTTTTACTCATATTCCATTCTCCTTGCGGGATCAATAATCCAGATTGACTGCATACTGTGCGTTGCGCTCAATGAACTCCTTCCGAGGCTCCACCTTCTCACCCATCAGGATGTTGAAGGTCTCGTCCGCCCGCACGGCGTCATCCAGCGTGATGCGGCGCAGTGTCCGCTTCTCCGGGTCCATGGTGGTCTCCCACAGCTCATGGGGGTTCATTTCGCCCAGACCCTTGAACCGGGAAATATCGATCTTCACATTGGGATTGCCTCCCCGCAGCTCGGCGGAAACGGCGTCCCGCTCCTCATCGGAAAAAGCCACCCGCGTTGTTTTGCCGCGGGTCAGCTTATAAAGCGGCGGCACAGCAGAATATACATATCCCTGCTCGATCAGAGGCCGCATAAAGCGGAAGAAAAACGTCAGCAGCAGCGTGCGGATATGGGCGCCGTCCACATCGGCATCGGCCATGATGATGATTTTATGGTACCGCAGCTTCGCCGCATCAAACTCCTCGCCAATACCGGCGCCCAGCGCCGTAATGACCGGCTGGAGCTTATCGTTGCCGTAAACCTTGTCCGCCCGGGCCTTCTCCACGTTCAGCATCTTGCCCCACAGAGGAAGGATGGCCTGAAAGCGGGAGTCCCGTCCCTGGGTGGCGGAGCCGCCTGCGGAGTCGCCCTCCACGATGTAGATTTCCGTCAGCTCCGGGTTATTTTCGTTGCAGTCCCGCAGCTTGTCCGGCATGGCCGCGCCGCCCAGCGCCGTTTTCCGGCGGATGGACTCTCTGGCCTTTTTCGCGGCCTCCCGGGCGCGGTTGGCAGTGAGGGCCTTGTCCAGAATCATCCGGCCCACCTGCGGGTTTTCCTCCAGAAAATCGTTGAGCTTTTCCGTCACGATTGCGTTGACCAGCGTGCGAATCTCGCTGTTGCCCAGTTTTGCCTTCGTCTGGCCCTCAAACTGGGCGTCCGTCAGCTTCACGGAAATCACGCAGGTCAGGCCCTCCCGGCAGTCCTCGCCGGAGACCTTTTCATCGTCCTTAAGCATTTTGATTTTCCGGCCGTAGTTATTCAGAACGGTAGTCAGCGCCCGCTTGAAGCCCTCCTCGTGCATACCGCCCTCCGGCGTGTGCACGTTGTTGGCGAATGAAAGGGTTGTTTCATTGTATCCATCGTTATACTGCAAGGCGATCTCCGCCATGGAATCGCCCTTCTGGCCGCTGACGTAAATGACCTCGTCATGGAGCGGCGTTTTCGTGCGGTTGAGATATTCCACAAATTCCCGAATGCCGCCCTTATAGTGCATGGAGTGATAGCGCTCCTCCTCCGGCTTGTCGGCAGAGGCCGCACGCTCGTCCGCAATGGTGATTCGCAGACCCGCGTTCAAAAACGCCTCCTCCCGCATCCGGGTATGGAGTGTATCGTAATTGTAAACCGTGTCCTCAAACATCTCCGGGTCGGGCTTAAACGTCACGGTGGTGCCGGTATGGTCCGTGGTGCCCACCACGGTCATCGGCTCCGTCACGTGGCCCCGGGCGAATTTCATCTCATAGATTTTTCCGTCCCGGTGCACCTGCACCGTCAGCCATTCGGACAGGGCGTTCACCACGCTGGCGCCCACGCCATGGAGGCCGCCGGACACCTTATAGCCGCCGCCGCCGAACTTGCCGCCGGCATGGAGCACGGTGTATACCACCTCCAGCGCGGGCTTACCGGTCTGGGCCTGAATATCCACCGGGATGCCCCGGCCGTTATCCACAACGGTGATGGTGTTGCCCTCGTTGATGGTCACGGAGATCTCCGTGCAGAAGCCGGCCAGCGCCTCGTCGATGGCGTTGTCCACGATCTCGTATACCAGATGATGCAGTCCGGAGGTAGAGGTGGAGCCGATATACATACCCGGCCGCTTCCGCACGGCCTCCAGCCCCTCCAGCACCTGAATTTCCGATGCGTCATACTCGTTGGCGGCGTCCACCGCCGTGGATTGCAGAATTTCGTTCTCTGCCATACAGGTTCTCCTTTCGCGGCAGGGCATTAAGAGCCGGCCCGGAACCGTTTCCGGTCCGTTTCTTCATGCCCTGACTGAATGTGTTTCTGATTGAATGGAAACGGCGCTCTCCGCGCCGGGAAACTGCTTTTAAAGTACCGGCTTTTCACTCTCCGCCCGGTTTTTCAGGGTAGAGGTGTTGAGCTGGCTCAGATATACGATCTGGGCGTGGTAGGGGTGGTCGCACACCACAAAGGATTTCGGCAGCTCACCGGACACGTCCAGCACCACGCCCTCCCGCTCTGCCCGGGCCAGATAGTCCCGGGTCCTTTTTTCATAGCTGCACTTGTCTAAATCAAAAATACCGATGATGCGCCGCTCCGGCACGATCTCGTTTTGTCCTAAATGCAAATACATCGGCGTCCCTCAGAACAACAAAGAAAGCAGCCACCGCAGCAGGTGCACCGCGCACCGTCCTACCAGCAGCACTGCGCCGTACAGACACCCGAAAATCAGCATCAGCGTCAGAGGCACCGCGCCGAATACGGCTCCCAGCACACCTAAAACCACCATTCCCAGTACGCCGGGCAGCCATAAAAGCCACTTCACCGTCTGGAACACAAAGCCAAACAGCAGCTCCGCGATAAACGCCAGACCCAATAATCCAAATAATACCGTCAGCACCGTTCCGGCTACCGTCCCAAAAACGGCCACTGCCGGCAGCACCAATAAAGCATGAAACATAAGTTACCTCCCGCGGCGCGCCTTGTCTGCGCCGCATACGCCCATTATAAAACGCTTATTTCGATTCCTCGCCGCTGTTCCAGTAGACCACCAGCGCACCGAAAAGGCCCGCAATAATACCAAGCCCGGTGATGCCGAGGACATCCAACTGCTCGCCCGCCAGCGTAAGCAAGATTCCCAGCAGAAGCAGGGCAATGCCGTTAAGCTGCTTTTTCATCTGAAGCTCCTTTCAAAAGCGCGGCGCTCTGCCGCAAGAGGTGCCGCCATGCGCACAAAGACAACACGGACAACACGGTTTTACCGTGTGAAATACACCCCCCATTCTCTTTTCGGCAAGACCGAAAAGAAAATGGGCCGTGTACGGTGGAAAAGAAAAAATGTTATATCCAAACTTGCACCGCTGTGCAAGTTTGGGAAATACGGTTCTTAACTGTTCTGCTCAAATAATTGTTTTCCCTTACATAGCACGGGCGCAGTGTATACAAACTCCAAACTTGTACCCCGTGCCGATAGAATATCAGATTCTGTTCTGCAAACAGGACACCCTTTTCTCCTCTTTCCGCTGCCGCTGGTATACATTTGCAGAAAACAATTTTGTTTTAGAACCATCCAGCGCTTAGCGAAGCGAAAAACTGTGCCGAAGCAAATCCGCTTCTCCACCTTAATTTTCAACCGCATTTCAAAATGCCCATCAGCGGCAGCGGAAATAGAAGTTAAAAGTGTCCTCTTTGCATTCTGCTTTACCTCCGCACCACTAAATGCGGGTACGCCTCCTCGCGGAACATTTACCGGCGCAGCCGACAGGAGACTTCTGGATTTCCACGGCATTCCATACCGATCAGCCCCCCGTTTCGGATGAGTTGACACTCTGGTGTCAACTCATCCTCAAACGCTTTTTCTTTTGTACCGTGTCCGGCACACTTTTTTTTGGCAAGACAAAAAGAAAATGTGGGGGACATTCCACGCGACAAAGCCGCGTTTCTCGCAGCAACTGCTATATTTTACAAAATCAAAATATCCCGTCCCTTATTTGCCCCGCAATATCAATAATTTTTAAGATCATAAGAATTCCCCATACCGCTTTTTCTCCCCATGTTTCCTTCTTGTCTGTAACCACAAGAATGCAAAAAAACACAAAGAGAAGATTGATAATAAAAGATATCCATTCCTGCCTTTTTACAATATGTAGGATAAACAGACCAATCATAGCCGCCCACAATATGATCTTTACGATTCCAATTCCGGTCGGCTTCTTAAACTTTAATTTTATTTCATGGTCCTTTCTACAAAGGCGACTATGCTTGAATGCTCCCGTTTCTCACATGGAACATCCTTCCACCCAACAGCTGCGGCAGTTGGTCATCCTCGCAGCAGGTGATACGCCGCGTTGCGGCGCGGCGATTAAAAACGCACTGACGTGCGGCTCCTGTCGCTCCGCTCAGTCGCGGTGTTTATCACCCGATACTTCCGTTCCTTACATGGAATATCCTTCCACCCAGTAATTGCGGCAGTCGGTCATCCTCGCAGCAGGTGATACGCCGCGTTGCGGCGCGGCGATTAAAAACGCACTGACGTGCGGCTCCTGTCGCTCCGCTCAGTCGCGGTGTTTATCACCCGATACTTCCGTTCCTTACATGGAATATCCTTCCACCCAGTAATTGCGGCAGTCGGTCATCCTCGCAGCAGGTAATAAACACCTGCCCACCCCGGATGCGGTTCAGTATAAACTCCTGCCGCCGGGGGTCCAGCTCCGAGAGCACATCGTCCAGCAGCAACACCGGATACTCCCCTGTGTCCTGCTGAAAGATCTCCCGGGCGGCCAACTTCAGACTCAGCGCCGCCGTGCGGGTCTGCCCCTGTGAGGCAAAGCTCTTGGCGCTCTGTCCATCAATCTCCACGGATAAATCATCCTTGTGCGGCCCAGACAGGCATTGCCGGCTGGCGATCTCCGCCGCCCGATGAGCTTCCTGATGTTCTAAAAGCTGACGGTAAATAACCTGCGGCCCTGCCTCCGGGTCCGTGACCGTGGACACTGTTTCATATTTCAATGTAAGCTGCTCCCGGTTCCCGGAAAAATCTCCGTGTATAGCCGGGGCTGTCTGGCACAGCCGCTTGATGAAATGCGCCCGGTAATGAATCAGCAGCGCTCCCGCCTTGGCCATGCTCATGGAAAATTCATCCAGCGCGTCCAGCAGGGAGGGCTTCTCCTCGCTGTCCCGCAGAATGCGAATCTTGTGCTCGTGGAGCCGTTTATATTCCGCCAGCGCCAGCGCGTACCGGGGCCGGAGCTGTGAGATGCATTCATCCAGAAAGCTCCGCCTTGCGGCCGCGCCCTCCCGAATTAAATACAGATCCTCCGGGCAGAACAGCACACTTTGAAAAATACCGGCCAGCTCGCCTCCGTTTTTCAGCTTCACGCCGTTGGACCGCAGAACCCGTCGGGCGCCCCGGTGCAGTTCCGCTTCCAATATAAATTCCCGTTCCCGGGAAAAGACCGTCCCCTTTAAAAAGGCATGGTCCACGCCGAACCCGATGAGCTCCTTATCATACCTTGTCCGGTGACTGACGCCAGAGAGGTACGCCACCGCCTCCAACAAATTCGTTTTTCCCTGGGCGTTATCGCCGTAGATCACATTGATATTGGGGTCAAACACAGCGTCCAGATGGACATAATTTCGGAAAAAATCCAGACTTAGCGCGTCAATCCGCATAAGCCGCCGCGTATTCCTCGCCCCGGAACGTCACTGTATCGCCGGGGCGCAGCTTCTTGCCCCGCATGGTGCACACCTCGCCGTTGACTTTTACCTCGCCGCCCTGGATGCACTCCTTGGCCTCGCCGCCGGTCTCCACGGCGTTTGCCAGCTTCAAAAGGTCCTGCAGTTTGATGTATTCCGTTGTAATGGTCATTGTTTTCATGTTCGTTTACTCCGCGCTCTTCAGCCGTACAGGCAATACCATATAAAGGAAGTTCTCCTCGCCCTCCACGGGGACGATGATGGCAGGGGAGACCCCCGTATTCAGTTCGATCTTCACCTTATCCGCCGGGGCGTACCGCAGCGCCTCCATCAGATAGCGGTTATTGAAACCGATCTCAAGCTTGTTTCCATCGCCGCTGACACGGCACACGTCCTTGGCCTCGCCGTTGCCGGTCTTGGCGGAAAGCATCACCTTATCATGGTCAAAGAGGCACCGCACCGGGCTTTTCAGCTTGTCGGAGATGACGACGGACACACGGTCGATGCTCTCAATAAGCGCCTTGGTCTCTGCCACGATCTGAATGGGATTCTTCCGAGGAATCGCATTCTTATAATCCAGGAACTCACCCTCCAGCCGGCGGCAGATCAGCTGGGTATCACCAATTTCAAATAGGATATGCCGCTTACCCAGCGTCACCGTCACCAGATCCTCCGTATCGCCGCAGATGCTCTTGACCTCGTTGAGTGCGGAGCCGGGGCAGACGAAGGAGAACGCGCCGCCCTCCAGCTTTTCCAGCTTCTCCCGCCGGAAGGCCAAACGGAACCCGTCCACCGCCACCATGTTCAGGCACATATTTTCAATTTCAAACAGCGCGCCGGTGTGCACCGGGCGGCTCTCGTTGGTGGAAACCGCAAAGGCCACCTCCTCGATCATCCGCCGCAGCACACTTTGCTTCATGGACACCGCGTATTCGTCCTCCACCTCCGGCAGCTCCGGGTAATCCGCGGCGGAAAGGCCGAGAATATCAAAATCCGCGTCGCCGCAGGAAACATGGACCATCATTTTCTCGTCGGCGGTAAACGTGATCATATCATCCGGCATCCGGCGGATAATATCACCGAACAGCCGGGCATTGAGCACAATGTCGCCGCCCTCTACCACGTTGGCGAACACGTTGGTGCGGATGCCGGTCTGCATATTGTAGCCGGAGATGGTCAACTGCTGGTCGGCGTGAATCAGCAGTCCCTCCAGCGCGGGAATGGAGCTTTTCTGGGCCACGGCGCGGCTGGTAACGGCGATGGCATTTTGCAGGAATACCTTTTCACAGGAAAATTTGATCATAGAGACCGCTTCCTTTCTGTTTGCAATTTCGGATGCCCGCCCCTATCGGACGGAGTTCCGGGGAATCCACCGACGCAGAATCGGGACCGCGAGAGCCGCCGCTGCGGCCCGCCCTGAATCCGGCAGAAAATTTGAAAAATGTCTTTTAAAATAAAAAAACAAATTTTTTTAGTACAAGTATACGTAGGGCATCAAAACTGTGGATATCTCTCTTTCCGTCAGGTTTTTCAATGGTTTCCTCTCCCGCCCCTTTTGTGGAAAACAAAGAAAAAACAGGCAGCTCTTTCCACGGCTCCGACTTTTCAACACAGTACTTTTCCTTTTCCACATAAAAACCGTGGAAAACACATCAACTGCGGTTATTAATATTTGCCTTGATTTCCTTCACAGTCTCGGCAAAGGCGGGGTCCGTTTTCATCTGCTTTTCCACCTGCTTTAAAGAGTAAAGCACCGTGGAATGGTCGCGGTTGTCAAACACCTTGCCGATATCCACCACCGACAGCTTTGTGATGCTGCGGATGAGGTACATGGCGATCTGGCGGGCAGCCACTGCGTCCTTCACCCGCTGCTGGCCACAGATGACCTCTTTATCCACGCCGTAGTATTTGCTGATGTAGTCAAGAATGTTGTCCGGCGTGGGGATATACTCCCGGCTGCTCTTGATAATGTCCTGCATGGCCCGGGTCACGGTTTCCTCGTCGGCCTCGCTGCCAAGCAGGTCCTTGTAGGCCAGAATTTTATTGACCGTACCCTCCAGCTGCCGGACGTTGGAGGTGACATTTTCGGCAATGTAGCTGGCAATTTTATCCGGCAGGTCCATGCCGAGAGCCGCCGCCTTGTTTTTCACGATGGCCAGCCGTGTTTCCAGATCGGGGGGCGTCACATCTGCCAAAAGGCCCCATTCAAACCTTGTCCGCAACCGAACGTCCAGCAGCGACATATCAGAGGCCGGACGGTCC
>ENA-UONQ01002800-UONQ01002800.1-human-gut-metagenome-genome-assembly--contig:-CS26-NODE-2800-length-11016-cov-4.809050_pt1 | contig 11016 bp, 9 predicted proteins | sample MGYA00242460_ERZ724007 | MGnify/ENA metagenome assembly ERZ724007
AGATCTGCCGTTTCCGAGGGAGGACCTAAAAAGCCTCCGAAGGGCATACCTGTGAAACTTCTGGTGTTTGCTTGAAACGCCCAGTTTTGGGTGGATGCTGGGAGGAAGCGTGCTGAACGCTTGCGGACTCAGGGCGATTTCCAATGGCATGGTTACCCCGACCCTGTTTCCGTGGAGACCTGCTCTTGTGCATGAACGTACTCCCGTAGCGGTATTTTCGATTTGTGTACGAAGCAGATTTGAACCTGCAATGCGGTGCATCGCGCCGATTTGGCGCGTAACGCTGTGTGCAGATGTAGCCTGCCTTGCGTGGAGCGGGTGGATGCGGGATCTACACGGCATTCGTTCCGGCCGGAACGATCACCGTGATCGCCCGCTGAAACCCGTTTTGCAAAAGAGGCTAAAGAAACGGACAGACTGCGGTGGAAAACACCTAGGCTGTTCTTTGGAAACGGATCAGGGATTGCAGTGCGGACTCAGTGGCAATCGGGTAGCGCATCCGGCAACGGTGCGCCTCGGAACTGAAAGGGGAACCGCCTCCATCGGCAACGAGGGGTGTTCCGTGGGGAAAACAGACCCGCACCTAAGCCGCAAGATTTACCTGTTCCGTTGCCGCTGTCTTAGCAATACAGTTAAAACCGGAGGCGTTTTTTTGAGCAAACCTTCGAAGCAAAAAAAAGTGAAAAGCGAAGCGTCGCGGTATGGCTGGGCTGCTACCGCGTTTTTTATGGCGGTCCTGTTTTCGGGCCTATTGAGCCTCGGATCGGAAACGGTTTTGAATCGGGCGGGGCTTGTACTGGCGCTGGCCATTTTGCTTTTTTTCATTTGTCTTGGTATTTTGTTTGATATTATCGGCGTAGCGGTGACCTCGGCGGACGAAAAGCCGTTTCATTCCATGGCGGCCCACAAGGAGCGAGGAGCGAAGGAGGCGCTGCGGCTTTTGAAAAATGCGGATCGGGTCTCAAGCATCTGCAACGATGTGGTGGGCGATATCTGCGGTATCGTCTCCGGCGCTACCAGCGCGGTGATCGTGGCGCGGCTTCAGACGGGGCTGAATGTGCAGAGCATATTCATTTCTGTCGGCGTTACGGCGCTGGTTTCCGGTTTGACCATCGGTGGAAAGGCGATGTGCAAGCCCTTTGCCATTAAGCAGAGCAAGCAGGTGGTCTATTGGGCGGGGCGCTTTCTGCATTTGTTCCATCGGAGCTGACTTGGTTTGACCGTGGGAGGTCATTGTGATTCTGGATATAATTCATTCCCCTGAGGATGTCAGGACACTTCAACAAAAACAGCTGCCACAGCTCTGCTCTGAGCTGCGGCAGTTTCTGCTGGAAAACGTGTCGAAAACCGGCGGACATTTTGCGTCCAATATGGGCGTTGTAGAACTGACTGTAGCCATCCATCGTGTGTTTGATACGTCGCATGACCGGCTGGTATTTGACGTTGGCCATCAGGCCTATGTACACAAGGCACTGACAGGGCGACAGGAACTTTTTTCCACGCTGCGGCAGCTGGATGGTCTCTCCGGCTTTCCAAAGCCCCATGAGAGCATCCATGACGCCTTCATTGCCGGCCATGCGTCCAACTCCGTGTCGGTCGCGCTTGGTATGGCAAGGGCAAGAACATTACAGCATCAGGATTATCAAGTGTTGGCGCTGATTGGTGACGGAGCCTTGACCGGCGGACTTGCCTATGAGGGATTGAACAATGCCGGAGCGTCTCATGAGCATCTAATTGTAATCGTGAATGACAATGGAATGTCCATCGACCCAAATGTCGGGGCGCTTCCCCGTCATTTGGCGCAGCTGCGGGCAAAGCCTGCGTACTATCATTTTAAAAAGTGGTATCGGCGTCTGTTCGGCGCAAATCCGGTGCAGTCGCCCATCTACCGGTTTAACCACCGGCTGAAAACCGAACTGAAAAAAGCGCTGTGGCCCAGCAGTACGCTGTTCGAGGATATGGGCTTTACCTACCTCGGGCCTATTGACGGACATGATCTGCCCCGGCTGTGCGATATGCTGCAATGGGCTAAAGAACTGACCGGGCCGGTGGTGGTCCATGTCCATACGCAAAAGGGAAAGGGCTATCCCTTTGCTGAGCGAAATCCGGGAAAATTCCACGGAATTGCTCCCTTTGACCCTCAAACCGGCCTGACTCTACAGCCGGGAGGCGAGACTTTCTCAAGTACATTTGGAAAAACTTTGACTGATTGCGCTGCAGAGAGTGAAAAGGTTTGTGCCATTACAGCCGCTATGGAGGACGGAACCGGGCTGGCAGTCTTTGCCAAGGCATACCCGGAGCGGCTTTTCGATGTGGGGATTGCCGAGGGCCATGCGGTTTCCATGGCTGCCGGTATGGCAAAGCAGGGGATGATTCCCGTGTTTGCCGTATACTCCACATTTTTACAGCGAAGCTATGATATGCTGTTTCACGATGTTGCCCTTCAAAAGCTCCATGTGGTGCTGGGTGTGGATCGGGCCGGACTGGTGGGGGCCGATGGAGAAACGCACCACGGCTGTCTGGACATATCGTACCTGACCGGCATCCCGGGCTTTACCGTGCTGTGTCCCTCCAGCCTATCCGAGTTGCGTTCCATGACGCGGCAGGCATTATTAGAAATCCAAGGTCCTGTCGCGCTCCGCTATCCGAGAGGCGGGGAGGGGCATTTTACACAGGACACAGGCAGCCAAGCGGTAGTGCGTCTTCGGGACGGACATCAGGCAGTGCTGGTTTCTTATGGAATTTTGATCAATCAGGTGCTTGACGCGGCGGAGCGGCTGGAGCGAGACGGAATTTCCACTCGTGTTGTGAAGCTGAACCGCATTGCGCCCCTGGATACCTCCGCGCTGCTTCGAGAGCTTGATGGTGCGGATACAGTTCTCGTGTTGGAGAATTGCTTTGAAAACGGCAGCATCGGCCAGCAGATCGCCGCACTGCTGGCTGAGTCGGGGCGGCAATGCCGCCAGGTCATTCTGCAAAATTTGAAGGACCGCTTTGCACCGGAAGGAACCGTAGAGCAACTGCAAGAACGGTTTGGACTGGACGCGGACGGTGTATATCGGGCAGTAAAGGAGGCTCTATCCCGTGAGTAACAAAATAAGACTGGATCTATTGCTGACAGAACGCGGACTTCAGGAGAGCCGCCAGAAGGCGCAGGCTACCATTATGAGCGGTCTGGTCTTTGTGAACGGACAGCGGGTAGATAAGCCCGGAACCGCAGTTCCCAATGATGCACCCATTGAAATTCGGGGCAATACGCTGAAATATGTCAGCCGCGGCGGCTTGAAGCTGGAAAAGGCCATGGCGGAATTTCCCATTGATTTGCACGGCTGTATCTGCGGCGATATCGGCGCCTCTACCGGCGGCTTTACGGATTGTATGCTACAAAACGGCGCCAGTAAGGTTTACGCGGTGGATGTGGGATACGGACAGCTTGCATGGAAACTCCGGGAGGACCCGCGGGTCGTTTGTATGGAGCGGACGAATGCTCGATATCTAAGCCATGAACAGATCTCGGATGAGCTGGATTTTGCGTCCATTGATGTCAGCTTCATTTCTCTGAAGCTGATTCTTCCGGCGGTGGCCGGTATCCTGAAGGACGGCGGCTGTGTGGCCAGCCTTGTGAAGCCGCAGTTTGAAGCCGGCCGGGAAAAGGTCGGGAAAAAGGGTGTTGTCCGCGACCCGACCGTGCATAAGGAGGTCCTTGAGCATTATCTGGAGCACGCACAGGAAGCCGGCTTCGGCGTTCTGGGTCTGACCTATTCGCCGATTCGGGGGCCGGAGGGAAATATTGAATATCTGGGCTTCCTGAAAAAAGGCGCTGAAGCGGCACAGACGTTTGACTTGGACGCACTGGTGGCCGAATCACACGAGGCGCTGAATGAGCACGGAGAGGGGCATACGTAATGGAGCAGAAAACGATCATTCTTTGCCCGAATCCGGATCGGGACCGAGGTATGAAGGCAACCACCACTGCCATACAGCTTTTGCAGAGCGTTGGGTTTAAAACGGTGGTCTGTTCGCCCTTCCGCGACCCGAAGGCCGGCGCGTTTGGAAATCTCCCGGTGAAGCCCATCCTGCCAGAATTAAAGACTGCAAGCCTCATCATCACACTGGGCGGCGACGGAACGATTTTGCATCTTGCAAAGCTGGCGGCGCTGCACAAGCTGCCGATGCTGGGAATCAACATGGGCGGATTGGGCTTCCTTGCGGAGCTTGAGGTCAATGCACTGGAGGCTCTGAAGGGCTTGCAGGGCTGGACATTCCCCATTGAGGAACGCATGATGCTGGATGTTTCCGTGCTGCGGGATGGTAAGCAGGTATATACCAACATGGGCCTGAATGACGCTGTGATTCGGGAGGGACCGATCTCCCATGTGATTCATCTGAAAATATCCTCGGATGGCAGGCACTTGGCGGATATTGCGGGAGATGGCGTCATTATCGCAACGCCTACCGGCTCGACAGCGTATTCGCTTTCGGCGGGCGGACCTGTGGTGGAGCCTGTGGCGCAGACCATGGCGCTGACGCCGATCTGTACGCATAACATGAGGTTTTCCTCTTATATCCTTTCGCCGGAGCACACCCTGACCGTGGAACTGGAACGCAATGGCCGCAAGCCGGTCTTCCTGTTTGTGGACGAGAGCAGGGCATTTCCGCTTTATTCAAATGATATTGTGCAGATTCGCCGCAGCCGCCATGTGACCCGCTTGGCGCATCTTTCCGAAAAGAGCTTCTGCGAGGTATTTGCTCAGAAAATGCTGCCGGGAGGGTTTCAGGCATGAAGAACAACAGACAATCCCTGATTCTTGACATTATTGCAAAGGAAGCCATTGAAACGCAGGAGCAGCTTTTGGAGCGGCTCCGGCAGCGAGGCGTTGCGAGTACGCAGGCAACGATTTCACGGGATATCAAGCAGCTGCATCTTGTGAAGGAACCGGCAGGGCAGGGGACTTATAAATACGCGGTGTCCCACAGTCGGGCTCATCTCAATATCGCCGATAAGCTGCGGACGATTTTCCATGAGAGTATTACCAGCGTGGAGGCGGCCCAGAATATCGTGGTATTTAAAACGCTGGCCGGTCTGGCCGGCGGCGCCTGCGAGGCGCTGGATCACATGGACATCAACGGCATTGTGGGTACGCTGGCCGGGGAGAATACGGTCTTTGTTGTGATGCGGGACAATGCCAGTGCGGAGACGTTCTGCCAAGAGATACAGGAAATGCTATAACGTTCACGAGGAGTGGATAAATATGCTGGAGCTGCTTCACATCGAGAATATTGCTGTGATCGAGCTGGCGGATATTGCATTCCGGCCCGGCTTTAATGCCCTGACCGGCGAGACCGGCGCGGGAAAGTCCATCGTGATTGATGCCATGGAGGCGGTCTTAGGCGGACGGACCTCCCGGGAGCTGATTCGCACCGGTGCGGATAAAGCGTTTGTCAGCGCCATTTTTTCAGATGTGCCGGAAAATCTGCCGGGACTTACCGAAAACGGTGCGGCCCCGGATGAAGATGGCAATCTTACGCTCCAGCGCGAGATCAGCAGTGAGGGGAAAAGCATTTGCCGCGTAAACGAACGTCCGCTGACGGTGACACAACTCCGCCAAATCGGCAAGGAGCTGCTGAATATCCACGGCCAGCATGACGGACAACTGCTTTTGGACGAGAGTCGGCATCTCGCTTATCTGGACCGTTTCGGGCAGACAGCAGGATCTTTGGCCGCTTACAAAAAAGACTATGACGTCCTGTGTGATATCCGCAAGCAGCTTCGAGCACTGGAAATGGACGATGCGGAGAAGGAACGGCGGATGGATTCCCTGCGCTACCAGATCGATGAGCTGGAGCGCGCGGAGCTGGTCCCCGGCGAGGAGGAGGAGCTGAACGTCCGGAGAGAGCTGCTTCGCAACGGTGAGAAGTATATTTCCGCGCTGTCCGGGGCGGATTACTGCCTGAACGGCAATGATACGGAAGACGGTGCAGTGTCTGCAATTCGTAAGGCTGAGGATTCGCTGAGCGGCATCCGGCACCTGAACGGTGATATGGAAGAACTGTTCAAGCGTGTGGAAGCCCTTCGCTGTGAAGCGTTTGACCTTGCCGAGGTCATTCGGGATAAGCGGGAGGAATTTGACTTTTCTCCTGCGGAGTTGGACGCAGCGGAGGCGCGGACAGACCAGCTTTACCGTCTGAAAAAGAAATATGGGGCCACTGTGGAGGACATGATCGCCTATCAGGAGCGCTGCCGTGACGAGCTGAATGCAATGGAAACGGCGGACGATTTGCGGCTTCAGTTGGAGCAAAAACTGAAAAGGGCTGGGGAAGCGGTGGAGCGCGCCGGAAAAGCGCTGACGCAGGCTCGCAAAAAGGGAGGAGAGCGACTGGAGCAGCGAATCCAGAAAGAGCTGCGGGAGCTTGATATGGAAAAGGTCCGCTTTTCCGTTGATTTTGCGGCTAAAGAGCCGGGGACAGATGGCTGTGACACCGTTCGTTTCCTGATGTCAGCCAACGCCGGAGAAGCGCTGCGCCCAATTTCCAAAATCGCCTCCGGCGGCGAGTTGGCCCGCATTATGCTGGCACTGAAAAATGTGCTGGCAGAGCAGGAGCAGATCGCTACGCTGGTTTTTGACGAGGTGGACACCGGCGTGTCCGGCCGGGCGGCACAGAAGGTAGCTGAAAAGCTGGCACAGCTTGCCTGCCATAAGCAGGTGCTGTGCGTCACGCATTTGCCACAGCTTGCGGCCATGGCTGGTACGCATTTCCTGGTGGAAAAGGGCGAACAGAACGGACGGACCTTTACAAAGGTGGTCGAGTTGGACCGCGAGGCGCGAAAGGCGGAGATCGCCCGCATCACCGGCGGCAGTCAGGTGACGGACGCACTGCTGGCCAGCGCGGCGGATATACTGGATCAAGCGGCGGCTTACCGTGCACAGCTGCGCGAGAGGTAAGCAGACAGGCTGGCTTGCAGGCTGCTTAAATTGAACATACAAAAGCGGAAGTGTTTTTTAAAAACACTTCCGCTTTTGGTAATTATGATTTCAGAAAGCCGGATTAGCTGGTGCAGTCACTTACCACAGACACAGAATAGCCTTACTTGACCAGTACCTTTTTCAACTTGGCGAAGCGGGGGAGGGAATCTACTTTCGGCAGCTTCGGCTCGCCTTGAATCAGCGGCAGCACATAGTCGATAAAGGATTGCTCCACGCCGTTGTGCGCTGGATTGATCCATTCAAGGGGAACCTTCTTTTCCGTGTTGGCAACGTCAGTAAGTGGCAGCAGCTTGGTCTTGCAGATGTATTTTCCGTCCTCGCAGCTCCGCTCGAAGCCCACCATTTTATCGGTCACGCCGTTCACAGCGTTTTCAACAGCGGCCTTTCCGCTCATGATAGCTTCTTCAATGTCCGTTTCGGAGGCAAGGTGAGCACCGCAGCGCTGGAGGAGGCTCAACTCAATACCGCGGACCTTGGCACCGGTCTTTTCCTTGACAACGGCGGCCAGATGCGCGGCCAGACCGCCCAACTGCGCGTGGCCGAAGCCATCGGTAGCGGAGGTTTTAGCCTCGGAGACAAAGGTGCCGTCGGCATAGTGGATACCTTCGGACACCGCGACCATGCAGTTGCCCTTTTCCTTATAAATGCGCTCCACATCGCTGAGGAAACGCTCCATATCAAAGTCCGTTTCGGGGAGATAAATCAAGTCCGGGCCGGCGCCATAGGCAGTGGCCAGCGCGGCGGAACCGGCCAGCCAGCCGGCGTGGCGGCCCATGATCTCAATGATGCAGATCATGCCGGTATCGTAGACCCGGGCGTCCTGATAAACCTCCATGCAGCTTGTTGCGATGTACTTGGCGGCAGAGGCGAAGCCGGGGCAGTGATCCGTGCCGAACAGGTCATTGTCAATGGTCTTGGGGACGCCCATGACACGGCACTCATAGCCGACCTTCTGCATATACTTGGAGATCTTGTTGCAGGTGTCCATGGAGTCGTTGCCGCCGTTGTAGAAAAAGTATCGGACATCGTACTTTTTGAATATCTCTAAAATGCGCTGATAGTCCGTATCGTCCGCTTCGGGGTCCGCCATTTTGTAGCGGCAGGAGCCCAGAGCGGAGGAGGGAGTATACTTCAATAGCTCCAGCTCTGCGGCGTCCTCCTGACCCATATCAAAAAGACGGTCATTCAGTACACCCTTGATGCCGTGCTCCGCGCCCAGCACACGGGTGATATTCGGATTTTTCAACGCAGTTTCAATAACGCCATAGGCGCTGGCGTTGATGACAGAAGTGGGACCGCCGGACTGACCGAAAATACACGCGCCTTTCAGTTCACTCATGAAAAGTTCCTCCTGTTTCAAATGGTGCTTACGCAAGATTACTTACATCATAGCATTCGGGAAGGGGAAAGTAAATACTTGCATTTTATTTTCCCTGTGATATGATGGGAGCAGAAAAGCGGTTTCCTTTCAGGCAAGGATGATACTGTCGAAAATCCGAGAGCTGAAGGGGAAGCGGACACTATATTTTAATATGTTATGAGCTTATGGGAGGATGATCGTATGCCACTGGTTACTTCGACCGAAATGTTCAGAAAAGCCTATGACGGTGGGTATGCCATCGGCGCTTTCAACGTCAATAATATGGAAATCGTGCAGGGCATTACCGAGGCCTGTCAGGAGGAGCACGCTCCCGTGATTCTTCAGGTTTCAAAGGGCGCCCGTGCCTATGCCAATCACACCTATCTTGTAAAGCTGGTGGAAGCGGCGGTGGAATGCTGCCCGGATATTCCTATTGTCCTGCATCTGGACCATGGCCCGGACTTTGAAACCTGCAAGAGCTGCATTGACGGCGGCTTTACCTCTGTTATAATTGATGCTTCCTCCAAGCCCTTTGCCGAGAATATTGAAATTACAAAGAAGGTTGTGGAGTATGCCCATGTCCACGGCGTTGTGGTAGAGGCAGAGCTGGGAACGCTGGCCGGCATTGAGGATGAAGTCAAGGTCGCGGCCCATGCGGCATCCTACACCCGCCCGGAGGAAGTAGAGGAGTTTGTTTCCAAGACCGGGTGCGACTCTCTGGCCATTGCTATCGGCACCTCTCACGGCGCGTTTAAGTTCAAACCGGAGCAGTGCACCCGCAATGCTGATGGCATTTTAGTGCCGCCTCCGCTGCGCTTTGACGTTTTGGAGGAGGTATCCAAGCGCCTTCCCGGCTTCCCCATTGTGCTGCACGGTTCGTCTTCTGTTCCGCAGGAGTATGTCAAGATGATTAACGAGCATGGCGGCAAAATGCCCAACGCCATCGGCGTACCGGAGGATCAGCTGCGGCAGGCCGCAAAGCTGTCCGTCTGCAAGATCAACATTGACTCCGACCTGCGCTTGGCCATGACGGGCACCATCCGTCAGTTTATGGAGGAGCATCCCGATAAGTTTGACCCCCGTGAGTATCTCAAGCCCGCCCGGGCCAATATCAAGGAGTTGGTTCGTCATAAGCTGGTGGACGTTCTCGGCTGCGCCGGCAAGGCATGAGCAGATGTGCACACACTGAAGTAATACAAGAAAATGCGGTCCCGCACAATAGCGGGACCGCATTTTTATATAGGCCGCGCATACATATTATGTGGAGAGGGCGGTATGGATGCAGTTATCAAAAAAATGGAATGGCCGTGTTCATAAATTGTTAATATACATATTGACGGATGGCATATTTTGTGGTATCTTTTAAACATTAAACTGATAGAGTTCTTGAGGAGGAGCTTTGTTGGCTTAAACGATTTAGAGAAAGGGAGAATGTTAATGTACAATTTTGCACTCGCGTTTGTGATCTGCGGCGTCGTGTATTTCATCGGCGAAGCAGTCTCAAACCTGACGAAGGCCTGGATCCCATCGGTTTTCGTCACCGCCGCCGTACTTCTGGTAGGCTTCTGGACTGTTATTCCCACCACCGTTGTAAGCGACTCCATGCTGATCCCCTTCGGCAGCACCATCGGCATTTACCTGCTGATCACCCACATGGGTACCGTTATTTCCGTTAAGCAGCTGATCGCTCAGTGGAAGACCATTGTGGTCTGCCTCGCCGGCCTTGCCGGTATGTGCGCCCTCTGCTTGGGTATCCTGCCCGGCATCATTGGCCGTGACTTCGTCATTGCCGGTCTGCCTCCTCTGACCGGCGGCATCGTGGCCGCTACGACCATGATGAATGCGGCCAACGAGAAGGGCCTTGCCGAGGCGGCTGTGTTTGCGATCACTATGTACTGCGTGCAGGGCTTTGCCGGTTATCCTCTCACTGCTGTCTGCCTCCAGCTGGAGGGCAAGAAGCTGCTCAAGGGCTATCGCTCCGGCGAGCTGAAGGCTGAGAACGCCGCCGGCGGCGTTGATGCCGTCAACGGCAAGCTGGAGAATGGCACCACCAAGGCCAAGAAGAAGCTGCTGCCCCCGCTGCCCGCTAACTGGAACAGCACCGTGGTTATGCTGATGAAGCTGGGCTTTGTTGCTTGGATCGCCACGCAGCTCGGCGGCATCGTGATTCCCGGCATCAACATGAAGATCAGCGGCGCTGTGTATGCCCTGATTCTGGGTATTATCTTCACTACGATCGGCTTCCTTGATGAGAACGTTCTGAACAAAGCCAACTCCTACGGCATCATCATGTTCGCTCTGATGATGTATGTGTTCGATGGTCTGAAGGACTGCACCCCCGATATGCTGGCCAGCATCATCGGCCCCATGATCCTCCTGATCGTTGTGGGCGTTGCCGGTATGGCAATCCTGTGCTTCATCGTTGCAAAGGTTCTGAAGATGTCCTTCCTGCTCTCTTTTGCCACCGCACTGACCGCCCTGTATGGCTTCCCGCCCAATGCTGTCATCACTGAGGCCACCTGCACCGCTCTGGCCCAGACTCCCGAGGAGAAGGAGTTCCTGATGAGCAAGATGTTCCCGCCCATGATCGTGGGTGGCTTCACCACTGTTACTATTACCTCTGTGGTGATCGCTGGTGTCTTCGCTGGAATGCTGTAAAATAGTTTTCCC
>ENA-UONQ01002804-UONQ01002804.1-human-gut-metagenome-genome-assembly--contig:-CS26-NODE-2804-length-10987-cov-4.072356_pt1 | contig 10987 bp, 10 predicted proteins | sample MGYA00242460_ERZ724007 | MGnify/ENA metagenome assembly ERZ724007
TTGCTTACAACATCGATGGCTTCCTGCATGGTAAAGCCTCTCTCCTGCAGCAGACGGATCAGCTCCGGAATAACCATGGACGGATGGGTATCGTTGATCTGGATCACAACGTGATCATACAGCTTGTGCAGATCGTAGCCCTTCTGCTCGCACTCCATGAGGATAAACTGTGCGCCGTTGCTGACCATGAAATACTGCTGGTAGATACGAAGCAGCTGTCCGGCACGGTCGCTGTCATCCGGGTAGAGGAACAGTGTCAGGTTTTTCTGGATCTGATGCTTGTCAAAGTTGATGCTGTCTGATGGAACGATACTCTCGTCTACCGTATCTACATCGAACAGATGCAGACGGTTACAGCCATTGTTGTAACCCGGTACGTCGATATCATACAGGGTAGAATGCATCGTGAAGTTTTTATACGGAACTGCAAAGGATACCGGCTGTCTGACGAGCCAGCTCTCATTTGTGATCCATGGATTTTTCACTTCTTTCTGTTTGTGGTCGACCAGAAGCTGGCGGAACAGACCGAAGTGATAATTAAGGCCGATACCGTCTCCCGGCAGGCCAAGCGTTGCGATAGAATCAAGGAAGCATGCTGCCAGACGGCCGAGACCTCCGTTTCCAAGGGACGGCTCCATTTCCATCTCCTCGATCTCGGTCAGCTCTCTTCCGTGAGCTGCAAGTGCTTTTTCAACTTCCTCGTACATGCCAAGGTTAATCAGGTTATTGGACAGCAGTTTTCCGATCAGAAACTCTGCTGAAATATAATACAGCTTCTTACTTCCGGTGTTTCTTTTGCGACCTGCCATCTCCTGTTTGGTGATAACCATCAGGGCTTCAAAGATTTCGCTCTTTGTGCAGTTGTCCAGATCTCTTCCAAAACGCTCTTTTAAGATTGCCTGAATTCTTTCTTCCATTTTTTTCTCCTCGTATTGCTGTGGATAAATTCCCACAGTGTCATTTAGTTGCGCTGCCATTCCAGATTTCCTGCAATTGGCAGCTTTCGCAGTTCCATTCAAAGCTTTTCCCTGAATGGGACGGTTCACTTCTGAATCACTTTTCGGGGCAGCGAAACAGCAAATATTTTACTGCTGCGCGATCCGCGACTTCGTAGATTCCCTTACGACGAGTTCCCCATCGTATACTTTGCTGCAGGGTTCTTCTTTTCCTGAAATTAAGGAAAACAGCATCTTCGCCGTCTCTGCGGCAAGCTGCTCCACCGGCTGGCGGATCGTTGTGATACTGGGTATATAATACTCTCCCGCATCAATTCCGTCAAATCCGGCAACGGAAATATCATCCGGCACGGTAAGCCCGGCCTCTTTTAAGGCACGGCACGCACCGATTGCCAGCGTATCCGCGGTGGCATACAGCGCGGAAAACTCCGTCTTTTTTTCCAGAATTTCTTTTGTTATCTTGTACCCTGTGGCGAAAGAATACGTGTCGTCCTTCGTCATATGAAATACCAGATCAGGGTCATAAGGTATCCCATGATCCAGTAAAGCCTGGCGGTACGCATTCAGACGGAGGCGTCCGATACTGATGTCGTCCTCGCAGGCGGTAATGATGGCAATGCGCCGGTGCCCGAGACCACAGAGATAATCTACCATCTTATAGCTTTCCCTGTAGTCATCGACCGATACGCTCGCGCACGGTTTTCCTCCGTCTGAAACCGCCCCGATTGTACTGATCACGTACGGAACCGGGATCTGCGCCATTTTCTCATGCGGATGCGTAAAGTTTCCGCCGAGGAAAATGATGCCGCGCAGCCGTTTTTCTTTGACGATCTCGATCGCGGAGTCTACCTCATTTGCCTTTTCCTCTACTCGCTCAATAATGCAGGCGTATTTCTTTTTTCGCACAACCTCTTCAATCACACTGATCATGTTGTTGAAGAACATGTTGTCCATGCCTTTTACCAGAATGGCAATCGCTTTGGCATTCGACCGCTTCAGGTTTCTGGCACTGTTGTTCGGTACGTAATTCGATTCGGCAATCACCTTTAAGATCATCTCTTTTGTTTCCGGATTGATGTCCGGATGATTGTTCATCGCTCTCGATACGGTACTCACGCCTACCTTACATTTGCGGGCAATGTCCCTGATTGTTACCTGTTCCATATTCTGCAGGCCTCTCCTTTAAACTCTGTATCTGTTCTGCCGGAATCTCTTCCGGCTTGTTTTCCCGGCCTGTTTTGCTTTCTCTCCGGCGCGTATTTTTATTTTGCAATACGTGCTGTAATCTGTGTCAGCCGGTGAATTCTCTTTGCCATTTCCGATGTAAACTGTCCCGGAAGCAGGCGCCATTTCCAGTTATTTCCAAGTGTAGACGGATAGTTAATTCTCGCCTCCGTTCCAAGACCTAAAAATTCCTGCATCGGAGTGACAGCCAGATTTGCCACGCTCTCCATTGACATGCGAATAAAATCCCACGGGAGTTCCTCGTCGGTACTCTTTGCATTTCCCATATACTCTTTGGAGAATTCGCGGTCTTCCTCACTCATGACATAATACCATCCAAGAATGGTATCATTGTCGTGTGTTCCGGTGTAGACAACACAGTTTCTCTCGTAATTGTGCGGCAGATAATCACTCTCCTCACGGGAGTCAAAAGCAAACTGCAGCACCTTCATACCCGGATAGCCGGATTCTTTCACCATTTCGATCACGCTCTCGGTAAGATATCCCAGGTCTTCTGCGATGACATCCACATCGCCGAGCTTTTCTTTGACGGTGTTGAACAGATCCATGCCCGGTCCTTTTTCCCAGTGGCCGCGCTCTGCCGTCTGATCACCGAACGGGATGGAATAATATTCATCAAATCCGCGGAAATGGTCGATGCGGACAGTATCGTACAGTTTAAACACGTGAGCCAGACGTAACAGCCACCATGCATAACCTGTGCTCTTATGATAGTCCCATTTGTATAACGGGTTGCCCCAGAGCTGTCCGGTTGCGGAGAACGCATCCGGCGGGCATCCGGCAACTGCTTTTGGCTGGTTGTCCTCATCAAACTGGAACAGAACCGGATTTGCCCAGGTATCGGCACTGTCAAATGCAACATAAATCGGAATATCACCGATGATACGGATACCCTTTTCATTTGCGTATGCCTTCAGTGCTTTCCACTGTTTCAGGAACATAAACTGCTGGAATTTGTAAAATGCAATCTCCTCGGCAAGTTCTTCCCGTTTCTGATTCAGTGCTGCTTCTTCTCTGTCCTTTAATTCTGCCGGCCACTCACTCCAGCTGATTCCGCCGAGTGCATCCTTAATCGCCATATACAGCGCATAATCTTCCAGCCAGTAACCATTTTCCGATACAAATGCATCATATACGTCATCTGCCGCAAATCTTTCAAATGCTTTTCTGAGTACTTTGAAACGGGACTGATAAATCTTTTCGTAATCAATATACTCCGCGTTGTCGCCGAAATCGCACGCATCACACTCTTCTTCTGTCAGAAGTTCCTCTTTTACCAGGGTCTCCAAATCAATAAAATATGGATTTCCGGCAAAAGTAGAGAACGACTGGTACGGCGAATCTCCATATCCCGTCGGTCCAAGTGGAAGAATCTGCCAGTAGCTCTGGCCGGCCTCCTCCAGGCGATCCACAAATTGATAGGCTTCTTTTGAAAAACATCCGATTCCATATCGGGACGGCAGCGAAGCTACCGGAAGTAAAATACCACTTGCTCTCATTTTTAAACCCTTTCTCCTTGTCGTTTTTTCTATCCATCCGACCCCACAAATACATAATTCCTGTTCACGGATACGCAGCAAATTGTAACTTATGCAACCCCTATAGCCAGCTCATTTTGTTTCGTAAAAACAGGGCTGTCGGTATCTCGTCTGTATTTCCGGAAACGGTGTCGGTAACGTTTCCGGAACTCGTTATATTTACCATACCATACTCTGCATCAAAAAACAACCCCCAACCCCCTTATCATATTTACCAAATATTGAATACTCTGTTTATTCAAAACAACGAATTTGCATTTTTATAACGATACAAGCCATACATAAAAAGACAGCATGCGGGGACGGAACCGCTTTGGGCACTTAAAAATCATGAATTTTTCAAGCCTCCCATATAGGTTCTGTCCCCGCATGCTGTCTTTTGCGTTATCTGTTTTTCACTTAAAACTCCAGAATTATCTTTGTTCCGGTTCCAAGCGTACTCTCAATTTTAATCTTTGCATCATGAAGAATCGCTCCATGCTTCACAATGGAAAGTCCAAGTCCCGTACCTCCCGTTTCACGGGAATGACTCTTATCTACACGATAGAACCGTTCAAAGATCCGCTCCTGATCTTCCTTTGCAATTCCGATTCCGGTATCTGCCACAGATACCACTGCCCGTCCGTTTCTTCCGCGGGAAACCGTCACTTCGACCTCACCGTCCCTGCGGTTGTACTTGATCGCATTGTCGCAGAGATTGTAGATCATCTCATAGAGAACCTGCCGTGCACCTTTGATCCGGCAGCTCTCTCCTCTCAGTGTCATCTTCACCTGCTGCTCCTTTGCCCGTATGGAAAGATGTCCCTCGACATCACGGCAGATCTGCATCAGATCCACTTCCTCCATCGGGATCGACTGGTCGTTCTCGTCCAGTCTGGACAGCTTGATAATATCCTCGACAAGAGAGCTTAACCTGCTCGCCTCACTGTGGATTCTTCCCGCAAATTTTGGAATATCCTCCGGTTTCACCATGTTATTTTCTATGATCTCCGCATATCCGGAAATTGACATCAGTGGTGTTTTCAGCTCATGTGACACATTGGCAGAAAACTCACGGCGCATCACCTCCGCTTTCTGTTTTTCCGTCACATCCAGCACCAGGATGACCGCACCGGATACAACACGGTCCACACGCACCGGATTTGCAAGAAGCTGATAGACTCTTCCATTTATCTCCAGCATCCGTTCCTCGGAACTGCCCTCCAGCGCATGATCCAGTGCCTCCTTCAGCTGCTCGTTGCGGCTGACTGTCACGATATTGTGGTTAATGCACTCCTCCGCTGTCACATCAAACAGATTCTGTGCCGAACGGTTGATGGAAAGTACGACCGACTGGTTTGTCACGATCAGACCATCCTTCATATATTCCGTGATGGCAAGATACTCCTCCTGATTATGGCGGAGCTCCTCCATCTGCTGCTGAATCTGCTTCTGCTGCTGATGAATTCTTCCAAGCAGCGGACTCAATTCCTCATACGCTTTGTTGTCCAGCGGATGATTCAGATCAATCTCATTGATCGGCTTTACAAGCGCCTTTGTCATATGGCTGACCATCAGCAGCTCCACGACAAGGACTGCCGCAATCAGTACAACCACCAGCCATATATTCCGCAGCATCACACCGAACACACTGTCTGTCGTCAGGGAAACACGGATGATTTTTCTATTGTCCAGGCGCAGTGCCGTATAATATGTTTTGCTCCGCAGGGTCTCGGAATAACGGGAAATATTGCTTTCCCCGGTCTTTTCCGCCTCAATCACCTCCGGCCGCCCGGAATGGTTTCCCATCATGTTCTCATCCTCGACCGAATCAAACAGAACGGTTCCGTCCGTGTCAATCAGGGTAACCCGGCTTGCCGTAATCTTGCCGGCCGGTTTATCCAGACTGTCATCACCCATCTTGTCCAGAAAATACCTGTAATACTCACATTCATTTCTCACCGAAACACGAAGCTGCTCCGCCGTATTGTTGTACATTGCCCAGCTCATGGTGAAAAAAGTCAGGATAATCGCAGCGATAATCAACGCTCCCGCATGTTGAAAGACTTTTTTACGCATCTTACTTTCTCAGCCTCCTATCCGGTATCCCACGCCGCGGACCGTCTCGATCAGCTCGCCGCATTCGCCCAGCTTCTGGCGGAGTGTACGCACATGAACGTCTACCGTACGGGTTTCTCCGTCAAAATCATAACCCCAGACATGGCCGAGCAGACGGACTCTCGTAAGGACAATTCCTTTATTTTCCATTAAAAATTTCAGCAGTTCAAACTCTTTTAAGGTCAGGGTAACCTTCTCCCCTTTGGCCAGAACCTGATGCTGCTTTACCTGGATCTGCAGATCCCCGGTCTCCAGCACATCGTTTTCCTTCTCTTCTTTTCCGGCACGGCGCAGCACGGCACGTACCCTTGCGATAAATTCCATCATGCCGAACGGCTTGGTAATATAGTCATCGGCTCCGCAGTCCAGGCCCATGACCTTATCATACTCAGCGCCCTTTGCCGTTACCATAATAACCGGAATTTCTTTTGTTACTTCCGATGCCTTGAGGCGTGAAAGAATTTCAAGACCATCCTCTCCCGGAAGCATGATATCCAGGAGAATCAGATCCGGAAGCTGTTCTGCAATAGCTGCATTCAGCTCTTTTCCGCTTTCCAGGCCTCTTGCGGTAAAACCGCTCGATTCCAGTGTGTATACGATCAGTTCCCGTATATTTCTTTCATCTTCCACGCAGTAAATCATCTGTTATTCCCCTTTATGGTGACCGTTAATGGAATACACAACCCATTCCGCAATGTTTGTTGCATGGTCACCGATTCTTTCATAATATTTTGCAATCATCAGATAGTCCAGAGACTGGACATCTGTGGTAATTCCCTTTCGCATACCCTGCAGAATTTCATCCTTTACCTCGTCAAAAAGATCATCCACGATATCATCGGAATCGATAACCTCCCGTGCAAGCTTCAGATCCTGCTTAACGTATGCATCGATGCATTTTGTTACCATAGAAGCTGTTGCTTTCGCCATATCCTTCAGACGGATGCTTGCATCCGGCACATCAAGACTCGTTACTTTTACGATATCCGCAATATCTGCTGCCTGGTCTCCGATCCGCTCCATATCGGTAATCATTTTTAATGCCGCAGATACCTGACGCAGATCACGTGCTACCGGCTGCTGCTGTAAAATGATGCGGAAGCAGAGATCCTCGATCTCCCGTTCTTTCGCATCGACAACCTGGTCTTTTTTGATAATCTCTTCTGCCGCTCTCTGGTTTCCCTCCAGCAGAACCTCATACGTCCGTCCGATTGCCTGCTCGCAGAGTGCGCCAAGCTCAATCAGCTCCGTGTGCAGAATTTCCATCTGCTGCTCAAATCTTTCCCTCATATCAGCCAAACCTCCCTGTAATGTAATCCTCTGTCCGTTTATCCTTCGGCATGGAGAAGATCTGTTCGGTCTCTCCGTATTCTACTACCTCGCCTAACAGGAAAAATGCGGTTTTGTCGGAAATTCTGGCTGCCTGCTGCATATTGTGGGTTACCATGACAATAGTATAATCTTTTTTCAATTCTACCGCAAGATCTTCGATTTTGGAAGTAGAAATCGGATCCAGTGCTGAGGTTGGTTCGTCCATCAGAAGAACCTCCGGCTGTACGGCAAGAGCACGCGCAATGCAAAGACGCTGCTGTTGTCCGCCGGACATGCCAAGTGCGCTTTTCTTCAAACGGTCCTTCACCTCATCCCAGATTGCCGCCTGTCGAAGAGACTGCTCCACAATATCATCCAGCTTCGCTTTGGAACGGACACCATGGGTTCTGGGGCCATAGGCAATATTGTCGTAAATGCTCATCGGGAACGGATTTGGTTTCTGGAATACCATGCCGACCCGTTTTCGGAGTCCGTTGACATCCATTTTTCCGCCGTAGATGTTTTCTCCGTCCAACAGCATTTCACCGGTGATCCGGCAGCCCGGAACGAGATCATTCATTCTGTTGATGGATTTTAACAGGGTCGATTTACCACAGCCGGAAGGTCCGATAAAAGCCGTCACTTCATTGGCATCAATGCTCAAGTTGATATTTTTTAATGCATGAAAGTCTCCGTAATAAAGATCCATATTGGATACATCTATTTTGCTCATGTTTTTTCCTCGTCTCTCTTTTATTTCTTTGCAATTTTCTTCGCAATCATTCCGGAACAGCCGTTGATCAGAAGGACAATCAGCATCAGGATGACGCCGGTTGCATACATCTGATTCATATAGAGGCCTTCACTGGAAAGTGCATACATATGAACGGCAAGGGTACGGCCGGAATCCATAAGTCCTGCCACCTTTGCAATCGTTCCTGCTGTGAAAAGAAGCGCTGCCGTCTCTCCTACGACACGGCCTGTCGCAAGAATGACACCGGAAAGAATGCCGGGTACGGCAGATGGAAGAACAATTTTAAAAATCGTACGAAGCTTTCCGGCTCCCAGTCCAAAGCTTGCTTCCCGATAGGAATCCGGAACTGATTTTAAGGCTTCTTCTGCTGTTCGCATAATCAGCGGAAGAATCATGATGGCAAGTGTACAGGCACCGGACATCATCGAGTATCCCATTTTCAGGGTTTTCGTAAAAAACAGCATACCGAACAAACCGTAAACGATCGACGGAATACCGGAAAGGGTCTCTGCCGTAATCCGGATCAGGCCAACCAGTTTTCCGCGTTTATTGGCATATTCAACCAGATAAATCGCCGAGAAAATGCCGAGGGGCGCAGCAAGCAGCAGGGAAAGTACTGTCATCGTAACAGTGTTGATGATCGCCGGAAGCATCGTAACATTCTCTGTATTATAGGTCCATGCAAACTGCTCCAGTGTCAGGTTTTTCACACCGTGGATCAGAATAAATCCAACCAGAAAAACCAGAATAGCAAGTGCAAGAATGGCCGCTCCACAGGTAATTCCGGTCAGTACCGAAGAAAAAACACTTTTGTGATACGTAACCTTTGTTCTTTCTTTTTCTTTTGTATTTATTTTTACAGCTTCCATTGTATTTACAGCTCCATTTCCTTTAATCACCATAATGTACCCTCCGGTTCAGCATAGACACCGATAAATTGATCAGCAGGATAAAGACAAACAGCACAACACCCGTTGCAATCAGCGCTTCCCGGTGAATTCCGGATGCATATCCCATCTCCAGTACAATATTGGCTGTCATGGTACGAAGGCCTTCTGTGATTCATTTTGGCATACGAGGCTGGTTTCCGGCAATCATAATCACTGCCATTGTCTCTCCGATGGCACGTCCGATGCCAAGAACGATGCCGGCCAGGATTCCGGATTTTGCCGCCGGGACAACTGCAAAGAAAACGCTCTGGGAATGCGTTGCACCAAGGCCAAGGCTTGCTTCATAGTAGGATTCTGGAACGCTTGTAATGGCGGATTCTGTTACACCGACCACGGTCGGAAGAATCATAACGGCCAGAAGAATAGATGCCGTCAGCATTGTGTTTCCGTTTTTGCCGGTCAGCTGTGCCATCAATGGGACGATCACGACCAGTCCGAAAAATCCATATACGATAGACGGAATACCGGCCATCAGGTTAATACCTGATTTGCAGATGCCGTAAAACTTTTTCGGACAGTAACGGGAAAGAAACACCGAAGTAAGAATGGCAACCGGCACACCCATCAGGATTGCAAGGCCGGTCACGCAGATACTGCCGACAATCATCGGCAGGATACCGAAAATGTTGTTTCCCGGTTTCCACACGGTACCGGTCAAAAATTTCAGCGGTCCGATTTTAAAAATAGCAGGAACGCCATTCATGAACAGGAAAATGCAGATCAGTGCAACAGCCAGTACGGAGCAGCACGCCGCAATCAGGAATACAAGTTTCATGATCGTTTCTCTTAGTTTCATAAGATAAATCCTTTCATTTCATTGTTTCGCGGAGCGTGTTTGAAAAAGACTTTCGTTTTTTTCCTTACGAACTGCTTTTTCAAGCACGTTCCGAAAGACAGCTTCTTTTTCTGAACATTTTCGGATACGGAAGTAAGAGCGATTTTCCATTGTTCGCCCTTACTTCTTTTTCCATTGCTTTATACATTCTTTATTTTACATCTGCCCAGTCGGTTGTGTCGCCAACATAGATGCTCTTTACCTGATCGCTGGTCAGCCCATCGGTCGGGTTCTCTTTGTTTACGATGACAGCAATACCGTCGGTTGCGATTACGGTTGCGGTAAGCCCTGAGGATTTCTCCTCATCCTTTAAGTCACGGGATGCCATACCGATGTCGCAGAGACCGTCGCTTGCGGAAGTGATACCTGTTGTGGAGTCGCTCTGCTGTACTTCGATGTTAGCGTTTGAATTTACTTTTGTATAAGCCTCTTTTAATTTTTCCATCAGTGGTGTTACAGAGGAAGATCCTGCTACCACAACCTTTTCACCGCTGCAGCTTCCTTCGTAGGCTTTGGTATCTTTGATTGCAATATATCCGTCATCTGAAACAACCTGCTGTCCGTCGGTGCTTAAGATGTAGTCCATGAAATCCTGCGCATCTGCGGAAAGACCGTCTTTTGTTACAATGTTGAACGGACGGCTTACTTTATAGGAACCGTTTTCTACGTTCTCTGCGCTTGCCTCTGCTCCGTCGATTTTCAGTGCTTTGACTTCATCATTTAAGGATCCAAGGGAGATATAACCGATTGCGTACTGGTTACCTGCCACCGTGCTCATCATAACGGAAGTATTGTTGGTGATCTGTGCATCAACGGTGGTGTTGTCTACTTTCTCACCTGCATCGTTTTTCTCTTCTACACCGAACAGCTCGATGAATGCGCCTCTGGTACCGGAACCATCCTCACGGGAGATCACGCTGATCTGTCCGGAGAAATCTCCGCCTGCTGCGTTGCTGTCACCGGCTGTGCTGCCATCTGCCTCTGTTGTGGAAGCCTCTTTTGTAGTGTCTGCTGCCAAAGAACTGCTGCTGTCGCTGTTTCCACATCCTGCAAGCATTCCTGCAGCCATCATTGCGGTTAAGGTGATTGCGATTACTTTTCTCTTCATAATATTCTTTTCTCCTCTTTTCACACGGGATTTTTGTGATTTCTATTTTGTAAAATCGCAATCCCGACGTTTTTTACATTTCGTTTTTACAGATATCATCATAACAACGGCGTGTAAAATGCAAAATCTCGAAGAGGTTAAGTTTATGTAAAATAAAAATTTTTCCATTTTACATTCCATTTTTTCCGGTCGT
>ENA-UONQ01002807-UONQ01002807.1-human-gut-metagenome-genome-assembly--contig:-CS26-NODE-2807-length-10980-cov-12.486133_pt1 | contig 10980 bp, 9 predicted proteins | sample MGYA00242460_ERZ724007 | MGnify/ENA metagenome assembly ERZ724007
TTTTTATTTCGTTGACAGAATAACCTTTTAAGATATATAATATTTTTATTACATTTGTAAGATTTGGAGGAATATCACATGAGCAATCTGCCTCAAATTTCAGAAGCTGAATTTGAAGTTATGAAAATCGTTTGGAAATACGCACCAATCAGCACCAATGAAATTACTGAAAAATTAACACAAATTTCCAGTTGGAGTCCTAAAACAATTCAGACATTGATTAAACGTCTCGTTTCTAAAAAAGCACTAACCTATGAAAAACAAAGCCGGATTTTTGTCTATACTCCATTGGTCAAGGAAGACGAATATATTCGGCAGGAAAGTAATTCTTTTTTAAAGCGATATTATAATGGTAATATCACTTCTATGCTTGCCTCTTACATTGAGGATGATAAATTGTCTGAAGAAGACATTGCCAGCTTACGGAATCTTCTTTCCAATCATTAACCATGGGAGGAGCATATTTTGATATATTTTAGTTTTCGATTTTTACTCTGTAATGCCATCATTTGTATTTTTTTAGGTAGTTTACTGGGATTAAAAAATTTATTGCAAAGGCAATTATCCGCATGTATGCAATATAATCTTTCGATTATATTTCTTGCCGTTCTAATTGTTCCCTTTTTACCGATAAACTCTGCCCCATCTTCTATATCGTGGAGACATTTGCTGACAGCCAGTTCAAGTACCAATGGTGACATTCAAACCACTTTTCTTTCTGGTAATGGTTATAATTTGGATAAAATAAATGATTTTGCTGTCTCTGTCAGCACCCAAATACCAACTTTTATTCACACATTACTTGTATTTTTCTGGAGTATCGGTATATTCATAATGTTTTTTCTTCTCTACCGCTCAGTAAAACAAGTAAAAGCCTTACATAGTTCTGCTTTACCTCTTCAAAATGAAGAACTAAACGCTCTTTATATAGAATGTTTAAACGAAGTGAACAGCAAGCATACCATTCCGATTTATAGTACAGCATTTTTGAAATCTCCTGTTTTGGCTGGTTTCCTGCATCCTCGCATTTATCTTCCAATTCACTTGATTTCAGATTTTAACGCTGGAACTATAAGCGCAACTGATATTCGCTATATGCTTCTTCATGAACTGCAGCACTACAAGCATAAAGATATTCTAATTGGATATTTGATAAATACAGTAAATGTTTTCTACTGGTTCAATCCCCTAATCTGGTATTTTCTAAAAAGAATACGACAGGAACGGGAACTTGCCTGCGACAGTGCTGTATTACAATTATTGAAAGAAACAGAATACAAGTCATATGGAAATACACTGATTAACTTTGCCGAAACAATAGCTCTGTCTCCATTCCCTCTTACTATGGGAATTAGTGGAAATATAAAACAGTTAAAAGGACGCATTTTAAATATTGCATCATTCCACCAACCTACTTTTAAACAAAAAATTCGTGGATATCTTATATGCATATTCGTCTCTACTATCATCATTGGATGCATTCCCATACTTTCTGCTTATGCTTCTGATCAGACTGGGTATCATTTTGACACAACCGAAAAGAATATTACTCAGCTAAATCTTTCTTCCAATTTTGGGGACTACACTGGAAGTTTTGTTTTATATGATCAGTCTGCTGATAAATGGAATATTTATAATATGGAGCATGCTTCCACACGTGTATCACCGAATTCGACTTATAAAATATATGATGCATTACTTGGCTTGGAATCTGGAATTATTACACCAGAACATTCCACTTTCACATGGAATGGAGAACCATATCCTTTTAATTCATGGGAAGCCGATCAAGATTTAACCTCGGCTATACATAATTCCGTAAACTGGTATTTTCAGGCAATTGATTCACAGGCAGGTTTTGAAGCCGTAAGAACATTTTTACAGACAATAAACTATGGGAATCAGAATACTGGAACAAATCTAAATCTCTATTGGACAGATTTCTCTCTGAAGATATCACCCATAGAACAGGTGGAATTGTTACAGGATTTCTATCAAAATAATTTTCATTTTGACAGTAAAAATATCCAGGCAGTAAAAAAAGCTCTGCTGCTTTCCACTACTTCTTCCGGTTCTCTTTACGGGAAAACAGGAACCGGGCGTGTCAATGGTAAGGATGTCAATGGCTGGTTTATCGGATACATTGAAACATCGAATAATACTTACTACTTCGCAACAAATATTCAATCCTCTTCTGGTGCAACTGGAAGTCAGGCTACCGAAATAACAAAATCTGTACTTTCTAATCTTGGTATTTGGAAATAAATAAAGAGAACTGATAGCATAATTTCCCGTTATCAGTTCTCTTTATTTCATTCTTCTCTACTGATCAATTCTGCAAATTACCTAACCGGTACTGATACCTCGGTATATTATCAATACCATTATCTAAAATCCTGTTTCCAACATACTGAATCGTTCCATCATCCTGAATTTTCATCGTAAGTTCGTGTGTAATAACAACATCATTACATACAACAGAATCACATACTGCATGAATTGTCAAAACAATGGTTCCATCTTCATTGTGCCTGACTTCTGTTACTTCCGGTAAAGACAAGCCAAAATGTGTTGGTGAATAATTACCATATCCCAATCGTTCCCAGATAAACCTATTACTTTGTTCATCGTAGACCGCCCATTCTTTCAATTCTTCTTTTGTAACAGGAAGATATGTCATAATTACATTTTCGAACTCTTCTGCTGGAATTCCCACAACCTCTTTTTCTGCAGTAAATTTTTCTCCATATTTCATTTGATAAAAATATTCATAAAGTCCATTATAATCCAACCCCTGCATATCCTCCGCATTCCAGTTTGAACATAACAGATTGTTTCCCTGATAGCCGAACGTACTCACATATTTTTTTGAATATTCCCGACACTCCTCACTCAAAGGCTTTACCCGGATAATACAACTTCCATCTACAATCTCTGTCACTTCCGGTGGTTCAGGTACGCATAATTCATAACAGAAATTCCCATTTTCAGTATATGCCCATTCTTTTATTTTTGATAGCGATATGTATGTAAGTACAGGCTCTGTATCCTCACTCCAGATCATTTTTGCGGACATCACACTCATTTCTTTTCCATCATAACTATATTCTTTTCTGGTAATTCCACCATCTGTATCTGCTTCATATAAAATTACACTTCCTTTTTCTTCTTGTTCTGCAGATTTTAAAAATTGTTCCATCTTCTGATAATTATCCATAACAGAATAATGATCGGAACCAATAACCGGATTCCCATTTTGTTTGATAATTTCTTTCATCCGATTCATCATTTGCTCAGCAGTGTTCTGATCTGCTTCTTGTATTCCATTATATTCAGAATAAATGTCTCGGACAATGCCCATAACTTCTTCACAATCGTTCACAACTTCCTTTTTCTTGTCTTCATCGATTGGTAGATTATATCCCTTATCCGGATTTTCCATGGTAGTGTTTTTCTGATTCTTCTCATTTTTTACATCTGTGCTGTTTAACGATATCTTACTTTCACAGGAAGTCAGAATCATTCCTATACAAAGTACTAACAAAATACTTTTTCTTTTCATATTGCCCCCTAATTATTACTGTAATTCTCTTCCCACTCTTCTTCTGTTAACCTTGGCATATACCACCCTGCATTTGCATTTTGATCTGAACTGATTACCTTATTTGATAAATACTGGAAACTTCCGTCTTCCATAGGTTTTATCATCAATTCACTGGTGATTGCCTGATCTAACATTCTGATTTCCCATACTGCTTCTATCGTAAGTTTTAATGTTCCATCTTGTAATTTTTCATATGAGATAACTTCCGGATATGGCTCATATGGGAATTCACAATCATATAACCCTCGCGGTCTGTATCTAAAAGTTTTATTATTAGAGTTATAAAAAGTTCCCTTTTCAATCTCGGTATTACTAAATGGTAAATAGGTCTTTATAACCTCTTCAAACTCATCTTCTGGAACTTCATATTCTACTCCACCATAATTTGCTTCATATGGAACTTGCTTTCCATATTTCATATAATACATTTTTTCATAAAGATCATAAAAATCAAGTTCCGTATAATTCTGGTTATCCCAATTTGTAATCAACAGATTATTAAGTGCATACCCCAACGGCATAACATATTTTCGATTCAATTCCCGGCATGTTTTATCTAATGGCTGCACTCTGAATCCAGTTTCACCCGGTGCTCCATCAAATCCCGGTGGGTGATATTCCTCCAGAAACAAGTATCCTTTTTCTGTATATTTCCACTCATATGCTTCATATTCATCATAATAATTAGCCTGTGGACTATTATCCTTCCATTTAACCTGACATAATCGAACATTTATCTTTCCATTCATTGACTCTAAATGATATTGTATAATTTCCCCTTCATCAAATACAACAACAATATCAACTGCTGCCTGTTCTTCTTTCTCCGCTGCTTTGCAAAATTCTTCTACTTTTTCACGATTGACCATATCAATCTGATTATCACAATCTACTGCCGCATATCCTTTCTCTTCCAGACAATTGATAATTTTTCTTTTCACCTTTAATGTATTTAACTCCGACTTCTCCTTCATATAAACAGACCGAAAAGTTTGCGCTGCTTTTTTTGCTTCTGCATTCATTTCAGATTCTACGGTTTCTTTCTTTTCTTCTTTTTCCGTAATTCGATTTTGTCCGCACCCTGTAAAAACAATAAGAACTATCAATATCATCGCAAATTTCTTACATATGTAATAATTCCCCGTAAAAATTTTTTTATTTTTCAAAATATTCCTCCAATACGGTTGCATCCTTTTTAACAACATAACCACTTCCACCGATTCCTTTCTTCTAATTTTTTTGTTCCTTAAATCTTACGCTTGTAATATTTAAAAATCAAGTCTATTTTCAGGAATTGTATACTCCAGATTCACCATCTTTATGTGCGATATATCCTATTTTATTACCATCCTCTATATCTTCTCCATTTTTGTTACCCTGTCATTTTAAAGAACATCCTTACTTACACTGTTACATATTTTTCCGCTTCTTCTTTGCACTTCAACGTATTTCCATGCCCAATTACATATTCCATACATTCTTTTCCCTGCTCTTCTTTTCCGATTCGGTAGTAACATACTCCCAGCAGGAATCTGCGTGTAACCTCATAATAAGGCAGCTTTTCCGTATCATTTTCCAGTAATCTTACTGCTGCCTCATCTTCACCTTTCAGCATCAAATTTTTTGCCATAAACAGTGGATTCTTTTGAAATACTTTCCCTGCTTTTTCTAATGTAGCCGAATAACCTGCCGCATCTTTCTCCTGATATTTCTTCGACAGTTCGAGATTCGTCATGACCTGCTGCCAGGAACGTCCCTCTCTTTTTCCTTCCCATTCATTCTTTATATACTCTTCTGCCTTCTGTAACTGCCCATTTATGATCAGTGCAACTACATATTTAGACTCAGCTATCAGCATGACACTTTTTTGAAATCCATGATAATCCAAGCTCTTTCCGTACTTTATCAACTCTTCCAGCATTTCTGAATATTTTTCTGCATCACATTGCTGTGACAGAATCCGGTCAATTTTTGAAAAATCTCTGAGAATGTCCCTGATTAAAATAAATATACCTGCAATCAGATCAACCACCACGCAAATCCACAGAAGCCAGGGATCTGTCGTGACCCAGCCCGGCTGCTTCACATCGAAAAAGAGTACTGTCTCCTGATGCGGGAACGGATTTCCTTTGAAAATACTCACCACACAGATCAATGCTGCATAAATCAACAGCACATTCCGTATCATCCTGATGCGTCCATTTTTCTGCTTTTCATAAATCTTTTTTATCTGCTCTTCCATTTTCTCTACCTCGCTGTCACACTATTTTTGTACCTACAACATAATTATACATAAATTAATATTGTAGCGAATCTCTGTTCGGTTGTACAATATCTACTGCCGCATATCCTTTTTCTTCCAGACAATTGATAATTTTTCTTTTCACCTTTAATGTATTTAACTCCGACTTCTCCTTCATATAAACAGACCGAAAAGTTTGCGCTGCTTTTTTTGCTTCTGCATTCATTTCAGATTCTACGGTTTCTTTCTTTTCTTCTTTTTCCGTAATTCGATTTTGTCCGCACCCTGTAAAAACAATAAGAACTATCAATATCATCGCAAATTTCTTACATATGTAATAATTCCCCGTAAAAATTTTTTTATTTTTCAAAATATTCCTCCAATACGGTTGCATCCTTTTTAACAACATAACCACTTCCACCGATTCCTTTCACATTCTCAACCATACTGATAAGAAGAATTGGTTTGTCCACGCTTTTATCTGCCGTAAACACCGAAAACCACCCGATTTCTTTGCCAGAAGTATCTTCTTTCGTTGCCTTCAACTCGGCTGTCCCTGTTTTTCCAGCCAGCAAAATATCGTCACGATGTGCGGCATATCCGGTTCCTTCCGGATCATTTACAACACCTTCCACCCCTTGCATAATTTCTTCTACATTTTCTTTGCTAAACGCATTTTCTATCCATGTTTCACCGGATGCTTCTTCTTTGTATTTCAAATACGGTTTTATCATATTCCCTTCATTTAAAAATGAAGTATAAATACTTGCCAGATGTAATGGATTTACAAGAATCTGACCTTGCCCATAACCACTATCTGCCAATTGTATTTCTGTTTCTATTTTATCTGTATTGGAATATGTTGATTCCTGCATCGCAATCTCAAACGGCATATTCTGATTAAATCCTATTTCATTTAAAGTATTCATAAAATTCTCACTACCAATTTTAAGAGCTGCCTTTGCAAAATAAATATTATCAGAATAGATAATTGCATTTTTCATAATAACCGGTTCATATTCATGAAGTGTTGTCACTTGATAAGATCCCCAAGACGAATCTTTCTGCCATGCCAAACCTTCATTTCCAAAATCTTCTTTTGGATCTATGCTTTCCGTTTTCAACCCAATTCCTGCCACAACTGGTTTAAATGTTGAGCCAGGACACCATACTTGACGAAAACGATTATATAATGGCTTCTTTTCATCTTCGTTTAATGATGTCCATTTCTCTGATGATAAGCCCCGTATAAATTCATTATTATCATAAGATGGGGTACTTACCAAAGCCAATACTTCTCCCGTATAAGGATTCATTGCGACAGAACACCCCGGATCTTCTTTAAACTGCTCGTATAATGATTTTTGCAAATCGGAATCTATCGTTAATCTTATATCCATACCATCTTCTTTAAAAATACTTGCAAGAACCTCTTTTACTTCCCCATCACTATCCAAAATCTTTATATCACAACCATCTTTTCCTTTTAATTGCTTTTCGTATAACTTTTCCAACCCAGATCTTCCGATTACACTTTCAGCTGAATATCCTTCCCCTGGATGATTTTCCAAATCTTCTGCTGTTACAGACTGTACATAACCAATTAAATGAGCTGCTGCTTCCCCTAACTCATAGGTTCTAACTTCCACATCTGATAGCATAACCCCTGGAATTTCCAAAAGTTTATTCTGACAATCCTGCTCCTCAAGTGTCTTTTCTTCTGGCTGTATTTTCATTAAATCTATTTCTTCTACTTTCGGAATAGTTTCAATTGGTACAAAAGAATCTTCTTTTACCCACTTTGCTGTGAGTTTGTTATTTATTGTTTCTACATCTATCTCTAATAACTCCGCTATTTTTTCAATAGATACATTCCTGTCTTCCAGCTTTCCCGGTATAATGCCAACTGATGTTGCTACTCCTTTTCCTGCAAGCATTTTACCATCTCGGTCTAATATTTCTCCTCTCTCCGCTTTTGATGTAGTAACACTTATTTTATCATCACTCTCTAAATCTGGAAAAATCAGGCTATCCTGCCATACTAATTTATATCCCTGTTTCGTCTTCTTCAGTTCCGCCATATTGTCAAATTGTATCGTTCCGGCAATTGTATTACATGATGTTTCATACGAAAGCGTAACTGTATCTGCTTTTTTCTCTTTCACAGCTATATGACTGATTTTAATGTCACTGACCTCTATTCCTTCGTATATCTTAGAATTTCGTTGTATGTATTCTTCTTTTGTCAGATAAACTTTTTCATCTGAATCTATCATAGTATACATTACTTCATATTCCTTTTTTTCAATATGGTTCATATATTCCACAAGTGTGTCTTCTGGTGATTCCGTTATCGTCCTTTTTAATAAAACACCTCCTGAAACAGCAATTACTGTTATAGCTACTATCAGCCCAAAAATCTTACAAGCGTAAGATTTTTGGATATTTTGCTTTTTTCGTCTATTTTTCATAGATATTCCTTTCTTCTAATTTTTTTGTTTCTTAAATCTTACGCTTGTAATATTTAAAAGTCAAGTCTATTTTCAGGAATTGTATACTCCAGATTCACCATTAGACTATCACACTTTTTCTCCTGCCTTTTAATATGCCGGGACACCGTATCCATAGATATTACTGCTTCCGATACGGTAACTCCGTCTTGCCACTTTATCCCCACTGTTGCCTTCTATGGTATTGACGGTTCCACCGCTGACACTCTCTACAATTCCAACGTGGTCAATCGTCCCATTATTTCCCCAGTCAAAGAAAATAATATCTCCTGCCACCGGGGTATAACTTCCGTCACGGAACCTACCTTTGCTTTCAAACCACTTCACACCGTCCGAACAAAGAGAAAATTTCGGAATGACTCCACTCTGAATATAACCGCTCTGGTCTGCACACCAGGACACAAAGCAGGCACACCACTCTACCCTGCCTCCAAATCCATACCATCTCCAATAAGTCGTTCCGCCTTTTCCTTCCTGCGATGCTGCCACCTGAACGATTGCCTGATTGCCGATACCTGTCGGGATTCTTCCAAATGCATAATACTGAAGCACATGTGGTACATACTGCTTGTCCCCATAACTGCTCCACCCCATTCTCTGTGCCATCATATCAGAAAATTCTGCTGCATTGGCAAGGGTATATCCACCTCTAGCTTTCGCCCATTCCAGATATCCATTTCCATAATTGTAGCTTTGCAATGCCAGTTTAATATTTTCCATATCCAGAGGATTTTTTACTCCTGCACGTTCCAGACAGCTTTTTATTTCCTGCACTCCGCAAGAAATCGAATACTCCGGATCTGTGATTCCATTCGGCTGTTTGGGATATTTTGTATTAAAACTGCCCTCTGAACACTGCATCGGGTCAAGTCCTCTCCCACCGGATTCCTGCATCATAATCGCTTTAATCAATTCCACATATTCACCAATTCCATATTGGTTTGCATACTGCCGAATTAGTGGCTCATATGCTTCTACTTCTGCACTGACAGAAGAAACCGTACTGGAATTATCCCCGCCTGTCATGCAAAGAAATCCACCAAATAAAATGACGATAATCAATATCACCACTGCAATCCAACCGCCTGCGGTCAATCCACTTAACAATGCTTTTATAGCTTCCATCAACGCTTTTATTGCATGTGTTACTGCCTTTGCTGTCGTTTTCACTGCAATCTTTGTATTCTGTGCTGTCTGTCTTGCTGCCTGCACTGCTTTTTCTGCTTTTTTCATGGAATAATGCATTGCCCGGACAGAAACATTTGCTGTCTGCTCCGATGTCTTAATACTGGTCTTTGCCGTCTGTTCTGCAGTCTTGACCGCTTTTCCAGAAGTCTTGATAGTACCTTTTCCGGTATTCTTTACTACCTGTTCCGATGCTCTCCCGGTCTTGATGGTTCTTGTATCTCGTTCAATGGTCTTGATTTTTTTGACAGCAAGTTCTTTTCCCTGCTCCTGTGTCTTTTCTCTGCCTGAAGGCGGTGCTGGTCGGATTTGTTCTTTCGGCGGGTAAACTGTTTCTTCGCCTGTCGAAGAAACAGAAGCTTTCTCTTTCTTCCGTTCAATAATCTTTCCTGCCTGTCTGCGTACCTGATGCCCTGTTTCGTGAAAGATGCGGTCAGCATACTCGCTGGCCGCATCTTCTGCATAACCTACCGGATTATTCTCTCTATCACTAGATTTCTCCGTCGATTGCATGATATTTTCTTTTGTTCTGACATAGGACTGCTTAACATGGTCTGTCACTGTAACTGTCTTATCTAATACTTTAATATCCTTATGGACTTGGCGTGTTTTTATCTTACGATCCATCGCTTTTCTCCATTTGAATCTTTATCTAGCGTTCATGATTAGTTTCTTTTTTGCTCACCTGTGGCAGTTCCCGGCAGTATTCCGGGTATTTCATGCGGATTGCTTCATAAAAATATGATGCATAGCCACAATCGAACATCTCGTATGGGGTAGACAGACTTTCTTCTCCCTTCTCCACATATCCATTCCACAAGTTGAAAGCCAGTCTGGTCAATCGTGCCGAACCGCCTGTCTGCCACCCTTCATGCAATGCTTCTGGTTTAATCAAACGCTCTTTAAAATCAAACATGCGATCAACATGATTTCTGGTATCTTCAGAAATTCCCACACAATAGAAAAATGAACTGTAATAACTGTCGTGCTTTCCGCATTTAGCTAACATCTGATAAAAAAACTTTTCGTGTTCCTTTGATGAAAATCTGATTTCTGACATATTTGGCTCCTTTTCCGGCACTAAAAAACGCCACAAATTGTGACGATTTTCAGTGCCTTGCTTTTCATTATTCAAAATATTTTTAATTTTACATTCTTCCCCGGTTGATACTGTCCTCTCCCGGCTTTGTGGTCATCAGTTTATACAACCTTGTATTGGTTGGGAATCTATTGACGAACGGTACAAGCGAACTTCCATATTTCACCAGACCACAACCGGCATCTGCATTTGTGATATATCCCATTTGCTCTGTAGAAATATTCAAAAGTGTCGCCAACTTTGCTCTGTCCGGCTCTGCCTGATTAAGCATCACGATATACTCACTGTTGGAAATCATCGTACTTGCAAGAACAGAATCTAACAGATATTCCACGTTCTG
>ENA-UONQ01002817-UONQ01002817.1-human-gut-metagenome-genome-assembly--contig:-CS26-NODE-2817-length-10930-cov-4.352000_pt1 | contig 10930 bp, 9 predicted proteins | sample MGYA00242460_ERZ724007 | MGnify/ENA metagenome assembly ERZ724007
AAGTCGTCCGAAAGTTCCCATACGGAAACTTTCTCCCTCTTAGGGTATAAAAACCGGCGCTATCCTTGCGCGGCTTCTCGGCCGCGCTGCGCAGATACATGCTCCCGGTTTTTATGAATCGCGTTGCGATTCTATTAAATGCGCGCTATCGCGCGATATGCTGAAAATTTTAGCAGATATACTGTTCGGAAGAATAAAAAAGAGAGAGTTTCAAACGAAACTCTCTCTTTTTGCTACGACCAAAGACCTTTTTCCCTGCAGTCGGCAATGTATGCGTCGATATTGTCCGCTGTGATGACCTCGGAACCAGAGTCGATCACCGATTCGACGGATTTGCCCTCGAGTGCGTCCAAAGCGGCCTCGACAGCTTTGTAGCCCATTTCATAGCCTTGCTGGGCAATATCGACAGTCAGCTCGCCGCGGTCGAGCGCTTCCACCGCAGCCTGATTGCCGTCAAAGCCGCAGATAACGGTTTTTTGATAGGCGGCGCTGTTGTTATCCCAGATGCACTTGATGGCTGCAAGCGCCATATCATCGCTGGTAACGAGCAGCGCGTCCACACCCTGCGGATACTTCTGCATGACAGCCTCCATCGCGGCTGCCGCACGGTCGGGCTGCGCGTCGCAGTACTGCACCTCGAGCACAGTGCCGCCCGCCTGCTCCACGGCGCTGCGGTAGCCGCGCAGACGGGCTTCGTGCGTCTCGTCGCCCTGTGCGCCGGTCAGGATGACAGCCTGCGGCTTGTCCGCGCCGTTCGACTTTGCCTTCTTCATAGCAGCTAAGCCGCCGGATTTGGCTGCCGCCTCGTTGCCGGTACCGACAAAGGACAGTTTTTTGTCCGAGGTGAAATCCGTATCCAGTGCGATGATCGGCTTGTCTGTATTTTCGGCGGCCGCCGACAACTGCCCGGACTGCATGGGCGAAATGACAACTGCGTCTACGCTGTCATCGTCAAGCGCGGACCGGAACAGATCCAGCTGTTCCGCGCTGTAGTCCGTCGAGGACGGAAACTGAATGTCAATCGTTACATTCGGGTGCTCGCTGGCGCAGGCTTCCGCGCCAGCCATGACGTTCTGAAAATGCTCGCCCGCGTGCTTGATGATCACCGCTATATGATGGGTATCGCCGGTGCCGGTCAGGCTGCAGGCGCTCAGTCCTGCCGTGCAGGCAAGGCATGCCAGTGCTGCCGCAATCATTCTCCTGTTCATGGTGTGTCTCCTCGTTCTCTTTTCTGTCGGGAGCTGCTTATGCTCTTCTCTTGATAATATTTTAACATATTTTCCACAGAGAGACAAATAGAAAAGGCATGACTGCAAATCATGCCTTTTTCCGTAACTTTTATCAGGTTATTTGCTCAGACGCTGCTCCATATAATTGTGCGCGTTCAGCTCAAGAGTATCATTGAGCGGTACGAGCGGCTCGGTCTTGCCGTAGCGGCGGTCGAGCGCGGTCTGCAGGATGAAGTCGCACAGCACGGGATTCTTCGGCAGCAGCGAGCCGTGCGAGTAGGTGGCGAACACGTTGTTGTAGCGTGCGCCCTCGGTCTGGTCCTCGCCGTTGTTGCCGTAGCCCTTTATCATCATGCCGAGCGGCGCGACATCCTCACCGAGATAGGTTTTGCCCGAGTGATTCTCAAAGCCGACCACGATGGAGCCGCTGCTCTCGGGCGTTGTGCGGTACATGTAGTTGCCGATCATGCGCTCTTTCGCGCCGATGGTGTGCACGTTGATCGCACCGATGAAGTCGAGCTGCACGCCGTCCCACGTTTTGTAATACTGGCCGAGCATCTGGTAGCCGCCGCAGATGGCGAGAAACACCTTCTCCTCCTCAACAGCGGTGCAGATGTCCTTGCCCTTGCCGGAGGCGAGGTCGCGCAGCAGCACCTCCTGCTCAAAGTCCTGTCCGCCGCCGATGAAGAAAATGTCGTACTTGTCCACATCGAGCGGCTGACCGATCGAGCACTCGTCCACATTGACGCTGATGCCGCGGCTCTCCAGACGGCGCTTCATCGTGATAATGTTGCCCCGGTCACCGTACAGATTGAGAATGTCGGGGTAAAGATGGCAGATATTCAGTTCCATTGCAGTTTCCCCCTTATTCGTAGAACGCCTTAACGTCGGTGTGCTTGCTGATCTCACCGCGCAGGTCGAACATGGCAGTGTATGTCGGCATAAGGAATGCCGGTGTCTCATCCGAGCCGATCTCGGTCAGCAGCCTGTCGTACTCGCGGATAACCTCGATACGCTCGGGGGCAAAGCCTGCGTACTTGAGACGCAGCGCCATATCATCCGCGCGCACGCCGGAAACCAGTACGCGTGTAAAGCGCACCTGCTGGTCGGCGAGTGCCTCGAAGTCAACGTCCCAGATCCAGCTGATGTCCGTGCCGTCCGCGAAGCGGTCGTTGAGCAGGAATGCCAGCTTGTAATTGCCCTCATCGTGCGCGATCAGGTTGATGACCTGATTGAAGCCGGCAGGGTTCTTGACCAGCATCATGCGCGCCTGTGCCTGACCGAGCTTGAACTGCTCGGCACGGCCGAAGCCGCATTCGAACTGTGAAAGTGCGCTGACCGCGGTCTGCTCATCAATGCCGACAACATGCGCGACAGCGGCCTCTGCGGCGGCGTTGTAGATGTTGTAGCCGCCCGGCAGGTTGACGTGTACCTCGTGCTCGTGACCGAAGATGTCCAGTATGATGTCAGACGAGTCCGCGCCGGTGGCGAGCACCTTGGTGACAGCGACCTGCGGCGTCTGGCGGTGGTAGCCGCACTTCGGGCAGCGGAAGCCGCCGAGATGGCCGTAGGTGATGTAGTCGTACTCATATTCGGTCTTGCAGTGGATGCAGTACGGCGCGTCGGACAACTCGTGAGCGGTCTCCTTGTAAATCGGGACATTCACGCCGAACCAGACGATCTTGTTCGGCACGCTGTCCGCAAGGGAAGCGGTGAGCGAGCAGTCCGCGTTCAGGCAGAGCGTTGCATTCGGCACATGCGTGATACCCTCGCGGATGGCGTTGAGCGTGTGCGTAATTTCGCCGTAGCGGTCAAGCTGGTCGCGGAAGATGTTGTTGACGACCAGACATTCGACCGGCAGGTATTCGCTCGTTTTGCGGAAGGCTGCCTCGTCGCACTCGATGAGCGCGTGCGTGTACGGGCATTTGCCGGACAGCGTGGAATGCTGTGCAAATACCGCGATGATGCCGGTCAGCAGGTTCGCGCCCGACTTGTTGGAGAAATATTTGAGTCCCGCATCGGCGAACGCCTGCTCGATCATGCGGGAGGTGGTGGTCTTGCCGTTCGTGCCGGTCACGACCGTGACCTTTACGCCGCGCGACAGCTCACCCAGAATATTTTTATCAATTTTCAGTGCCAGCTTGCCCGGCAGGTTGGTGCCGCCGCGTCCCAGCCTGCGCAGGACAGCGCCCGATGCCTTGCACACCAGCACCGCCAGTCTGGTTTGGAGTTTCATTGTTGTAACCTCTTTTTTCAAGTCATATAAAATAAGTATAGCGCATTTTGCGACATAGTACAAGATAGCACAAGAAAGAAAATCGACAATACGCACGGTCGCAGGTCGTTGCGTATTGTCGATTTCTGTGGTATACTGTATGCGGCACTGTTTGACACGGAAAAAGCGGTTAGTCCCCTGGCACATCAGGGGTACTTCTGTCCCCTGCTTGGAAGGGGGGCTGTTTTATGAGTACATCCGAAGTATTGCAACTTTGTTTGGTAATCATCGGTATCTGTAACTTGTTTATACAGGCAAAAAAGAAGTAACCGCCACGTCTCCAAACCAAGCGGTTACTCTTTTTTAGATAATCTTGGGGACTAACCGTTTTGTCAGCAGTGCCACCATTTTTGTGCTTTTATTATAGCACTATTTTATTTTTTCGTCAACCTTTATACAGCGGTTTGCAGGAACGCTCTGCGGTCGTTCTGCAGTTTGCCAAGAGCAACAATTCGGTGCGCATATTGACATTTTTGTGTGCATATGCTATCATAAAGCGCAATAAGGGAGTAGTCGGCGCGGTTGTTCCGCCGCGCGGCAGAGCCAACATACTGGGGAGGACGCTCCTCTGGTTTTGCATGAAATGACGAGACTTATCTGTTCTACGCGGCAGATGGGTCTTTTTTTGTGCCTGTTTTCCGCCGGATAAACGACTGAGGAGGACAAGAAAATGGGTTTACTGGAGTTGTTTTTGATCGCAGTCGGTCTGTCGATGGACGCGTTTGCGGTGTCTGTCTGCAAGGGACTGAGCGTGCGCACGCTCAAGGCTAAGCACGCGGTCATCTGCGGACTGTATTTCGGCGGCTTTCAGCTTTTAATGCCGCTCATCGGCTTTGCACTCGGCGTGCGCTTTCAGTCGCTCATCACGAGCATTGATCACTGGATCGCCTTCGTGCTGCTGGGGCTTATTGGCGCAAACATGGTGCGCGAGTCGCGCGAGCACGATGACGAAAGCGTCAGCGATTCGTTCCGCTTTATGACCATGTTGCCGCTGGCGGTTGCCACGAGCATTGATGCGCTTGCGGTCGGCGTGACGTTTGCGTTCCTGCAGGTCGATATCGTTCCGGCGGTGTCGTTCATCGGTGCAACCACGTTTGTGCTGTCGTGCATCGGCGTGAAGATCGGCCATGTGTTCGGCACAAAGTATAAGTCCCGCGCAGAGCTGTTCGGCGGTATCGTGCTGATTTTGATGGGTCTCAAAATCCTGCTGGAGCATTTGGGCTTTCTGGGATAACAAAAGGCACCTCAATGAGGTGCCTTTTTACTGTCTCTATGCGTTTTCGGTCGAAAATCATTCGGCTGCAGCCTGCACGCCCGCCATATCCTGTACGGTCTTGCAGGTCAGCTCCTTGCTGATCTTGCCCGCAAAGCCGGTCAGCGTTTTGCCCGGACCGATCTCGCACGCCGAGGTCAGACCGGCAGCCATGCCGTTCTTCACCAGCTGCGTCCAGCGAACCGGAGAGATCATGTGCTGCTCGAGATGGGCCGGCAGGTCGGAGCAGTCGTAAACCTTGCCGTCGAGGTTGGAGTAAATATCCATCTTCGGTGCGGAGAAGGTAAAGTCCGCAACGTAAGCGCGCAGCTCTGCGGCAGCCTTTGCCATCAGCGGGGTGTGGAATGCACCGGATACCGCAAGCGGGAGCGCACGGCGTGCGCCGGCAGCCTTGCAGTTTTCGATCGCCTCTGCGAGAGCCGCCTTTTCACCTGCGATAACCAGCTGACCCGGGCAGTTGTAGTTTACCGGACGGACCACGCCGGAGGTCACCTTCGCGCAGGCTTCTTCAATTACGCTGTCCTCCAGACCGAGGATAGCCGCCATGCCGCCGTCGATCGAGTCCGCTGCCTGCTGCATCAGCTTGCCGCGCATGGAAACGATCTTCACGCCGTCTGCGAGGGAAACAACGCCTGCAGCCGCCAGTGCGGTGTATTCACCGAGCGAGAAGCCTGCCGCTGCCTTGAATTCCACGCCTGCTTCCTTCAGTGCAGCCCAGGCTGCCATGGAATGGGTGAAAATCGCGATCTGGCTGTTCTCCGTGCGGGAGAGCGTTTCCTTGTCGCTCTCAAAGCACAGCTTGGCTACATCCAGACCGGCGCCTTCGCTTGCTTCCTCAAAAACCAGCTTGGCAGCCTGCGAGTTCTCATAAAGATCCTTGCCCATGCCGGGGGCCTGTGCGCCCTGACCCGGGAAAAATGCAAAACCGTAGTTCACGTTTCGTTCCTCCAAAATAATAATCAAACGCTGACAGCACCGTATTTTAATAGATATTCTTCACACAAAGTGTTGCTAAATAATAATGGTCTGTCTTGACAATTTACTGTGCTTTTATTATAATAGTCGGAGAATACTTTGTCAATCTAACTATTGTCGCTTTTCCACGCTTTTTGGGAGAGCGATTTGGACTTTTTAGGAGCGTGGAAATCATCAACAGTAAACTGATCGGCACGGGCGCGTGCATACCGGATTTTGTCCTGACCAACGCCATGCTGGAAAAAATGGTCGATACCAACGATGAGTGGATCGTGCAGCGCACCGGTGTGCGCGAGCGCCGCATCGCAAAGAATACACATACATGGGAGCTGGCGCTCGGTGCCGCACAGGACGCACTCGCGGACGCAGGCATCACCGCAGAGGAGCTTGACCTCATTCTCGTCAGCACCTGCTCGCCGGATACCAACACGCCGAATACGGCGTCTATCCTGCAGGACAAGCTGGGTGCGCGTCAGGTCGGCGCGTTTGATATCAACAACGCCTGCACCGGCTTTGGCTCCGCGACCGACATTGCGGACAGTTACATTAAATCCGGCAAGGCAAAAACCGTACTGGTTGTCTCGGCGGAAACGCTTTCGCGCATCGTGGACTACACCGACCGCTCGACCTGCATTCTGTTCGGCGACGGTGCTGCTGCAGCCGTTTATCAGGCGACTGAGGACGAAACGGTCGGCATTCTGTCCACCTTCACCGCGGCAGACGGTTCGGGCGCAGAGTACCTGCACATGGAAGCCCTGCCGGTCGAGGATCCGCTTTCCGGTGACCGCACGGTGGACCCGAAGGCGCGTTTCCTGAAAATGCAGGGTGCACCGGTCGTGCGCTTCACCGCAAGAGCCGTACCGCTTGCGATCGACACCGCACTCAAGCGGGCGGGCGTCACCGCAGAGGAAATCGACTGGGTGGTGCCGCATCAGGCGAATCTGCGTATTCTGGATGTTATTGCACGCAGATATCATCTGCCGAAGGAGAAGATCTACGTCAATATGGACCGTTTCGGCAATACCTCGTCGGCAAGCGTGCCGATCTGCCTGAACGAAATGCGTAAGAACGGCCTGCTGCACGCGGGTCAGACCATTGTCTGCACCGGCTTCGGCGGAGGACTTACTTATGGCGCTTTTGTGCTGAAATTGTAATTGCAGTACAATATTCAACAGAAATGTACGATACCAGATATTCAGTGTAATAACATTTGGTTACATTTCGTGAAAAGTATGCTATAATAACTTGATAGATTTAGAATTACAAGAAATTACCTGTATAAAAGGGGAGAATGACCTATGAAAACCAAGATCACAGAACTTCTCGGTATCGAATACCCGATCGTGCAGGGCGCTATGGCGTGGATCGCGGAGCACCATCTGGCTGCTGCGGTTTCCAAGGCAGGCGGTCTGGGCATTATCGCGGGCGGCGCGGCTCCGGTCGATTACATCCGTGAGGAGATCCATAAGGCGCGTGCCATCACGGACAAGCCGCTCGGTATGAACATCATGCTGCTCTCCCCGAATGCGGACGATCTGGCACAGCTGGCCATCGACGAGAAGATCGAAGTGCTGACCACCGGCGCAGGCAATCCGGGCAAGTATATCGCGGACTGGAAGAACGCAGGCATTAAGGTTATGCCGGTCGTCGCTTCGGTTGCACTGGCAAAGCGCATGGAGCGCGCAGGTGCAGATGCGGTTATCGCAGAGGGTATGGAAGGCGGCGGCCACATCGGTGAACTGACCACCATGCCGCTCGTTCCGCAGGTCGTAGACGCACTGAGCATTCCGGTCATCGCCGCAGGCGGCATTGCAGACGGCCGCGGCATGGCAGCTGCCATGATGCTCGGCGCCGAAGGCGTACAGTGCGGCACCGTGTTCCTCGCATCCAACGAGTGCTATATTTCGGATAAGTACAAGGAGCTCGTCCTCAAGGCTACCGACATTTCGACCGTTGTTACCGGTCGTCCGTCCGGTCATCCGGTGCGTTCGCTCAAGACCCCGATGGCGCGAAAGTGCCTCGAGCTCGAGAAGCAGAACACCAATGCCTCCCTTGAGGAGCTTGAGAAGGCAACCGCCGGCTCGCTGCGCAAGGCCGTGCAGGACGGCAACTATGAGGAGGGCACCTTTATGTCCGGTCAGATTGCGGGTATGCTCAAGGAGCTGCATCCGTGCGAGGAGATCCTCAAGGGCATGACCGCGCAGGCGGAGGACCTTCTGAAGAACGCTTACAAGAGATTTGAATAAGAGCGGAGAGTGAAGAGATACGAAAACTCCTCACTCCTGCCTGTTTATAGAATGGAGTAAACAATGAGCTTAGCAATCGTAACCGGCGGTTCCCGCGGCATTGGCGCGGCAATCGCGGAAAAGCTGGCGCAGGACGGCTTCGACGTCCTCATCAATTGTGCGTCCTCGGTCGAAAAGGCTGAGGCTGTGGCGGAGAAGTGCCGCGCGCACGGCGTCAACGCTTATGTGAAGAAGTGGGATGTTGCGGACTATGACGCCTGCAGCACCGCGCTCAAGGAGATTAAGGAAGAGATCGGCGTACCGTTCGTTCTCGTCAACAATGCGGGCATCACCCGCGACGGTCTGATGGTCCGCATGAAGGAGGACCAGTTCGACGACGTTATCCGCACCAACCTCAAGGGCGCATTCAACATGCTCAGCCTGTGCGGTGCGATGATGATGCGCGCCAAGCAGGGCCGTATTATCAACATCACCTCGGTTTCGGCGTTCACCGGAAACTACGGCCAGATCAACTACACCGCTGCCAAGGCGGGTATGGTCGGCATGACCAAGACCGCCGCCAAGGAGCTGGGTGCGCGCGGCATTACGGTAAACGCGGTCGCTCCGGGCTGGATCGCCACCGAGATGAGCGACAAGGTGCCCGAGGACATCCGCGAGAACGCCAAGAAGCAGATCGCGCTCGGCCGTTTCGGCAAGCCGGAGGAGATCGCAGGCGTGGTTGCCTTTCTGGCTTCCGACGCTGCAAGCTATATTTCCGGCCAGACGATCATCGCGGACGGCGGATTATATTAAGATTTAACACCGTACAGGGGTACGGTCGTGATATTGGAATGAAGGAGCAAATATATGGAACGTGTAGTAATCACCGGCATGGGTGCCATCACTCCGGTCGGCAACGATGTGCCGTCGTTTTGGGAGTCGCTCAAGACCGGCAAGTGCGGCATCGGTCCCATCACCAAGTTTGATGTATCCGATTTTAAGGTAAAGCTGGGTGCAGAGGTCAAGGACTTCGACCCGACCCAGTATATGGAGAAGCGTGAGGCGCGCCGTGCGGACGCAAATGTGCATTACGCAATGGCGGCAGCGATTCAGGCTGTCGAGCAGGCAGGCCTCAAGGAAGGCAATTTCGATCCCTATCGCACGGGCGTTATCTTTGGCTCGGGCGTAGGCGGTCTGCACGTTGTAGAGCAGGAGGTCCCGAAGCTGCTCGAAAAGGGTCCCGGCCGCGTTTCGCCGTTCGCTATTCCGGAGATGATCGCCAACATCGCAGCGGCGTATATCTCCATGCACTTCGGCTTCAAGGGCGAGAATTTCTGCCCGGTCTCCGCGTGCGCGACCGGCAACCACTCCATCGGTGAGGCAATGCGCGCCATCCGCCATGGCTATCAGGATGTCGTTGTCTGCGGCGGCACCGAGAGCGGCATTATCCCGATCTCGATGGCAGGCTTCCAGAACATGAAGGCGGTTCACATGGGCGAGGACCCGACGGCGGCTTCCATCCCGTTTGATGCACGCCGTTCCGGCTTTGTCATGGGCGAAGGCGCAGGCTGTCTCGTACTCGAGAGCCTGACGCACGCACAGCAGCGCGGCGCGACCATTCTGGCAGAGGTAGCAGGCTACGGTGCCTCCGGCGACGCTTACCACATCACCAGCCCGTCTCCGGACGGCGATGCGGCTGCACACGCTATCCGCGGCGCCATCGAGGATGCCGGTCTGACCCCGGCTGACGTTGACTATATCAACGCGCACGGCACCTCCACGCCGCTGAATGAAAAGTACGAGACCATTGCCATCAAGAAGGCGTTCGGTGAGGAGGCTTACAACGTAAAGGTATCCTCCACCAAGTCCATGACCGGCCATCTGCTGGGCGGCGCGGCTGCGGTTGAGGCCATTGCCTGCGTTATGGCAATCCGCGAGGGCATTGTACCGCCGACCATCGGCTATAAGGAGCCGGATCCGGAGTGTGATCTGGATATCACCCCGAACAAGGCGGTTGAGATGCCGATCAATGTTGCCATCTCCAACTCGCTCGGCTTTGGCGGCCACAACGCCTGCATCCTGATCAAGAAGGTATAAAAATGGACATCAAAGAACTGAAAGACATCGCGCTTGAGCTGATGGACGTACTGGCTGCAAAAAAGCTGGGCGAGGTCGAGCTCGAGCTGGATGACGCAAAAATCAAGATCAAGGCAGCTGAACCGGCTCCCGTGATCGCTGCAGCATCGGTAGCAGCGGCGCCGGCGGCAGCACCCGCAGCGGAGAGCGCAGACGCGGCGCCGGCTGAGGAGCAGCTTCCGGCAGGCACGCAGGTCAAGAGCCCGCTGGTCGGCACGTTTTATTCTTCTCCGTCTCCGGACGAACCGCCGTTCGTGCTGGTCGGTCAGCAGGTGAAGGAGGGCGATACCCTCTGCATCATCGAGGCGATGAAGATCATGAACGAGATCAAGGCACCGTGCGACGGCAAGGTCATCCGCATTATGGCGCAGCCGGGCGATATGGTGGAGTATAACCAAGTCCTTTGTGTTATTGAGTAAGACGTAAGCATCTGCCGCGCATCAGCGCGGATTCAATAGAATTTGCATAGCAAATTCATAAAAACGGGGAGCAAGTATCACCGTTTTTATACCGATAGAGGGAGAAAGTTTCGACCGACGGGAGGAACTTTCGTACGACTTGGGAACGGTCCACGATCCGTTCCTATTACCGGCAAAACTGTAGTTTTGCGGTAATTATCTTGCTTTTTAGATTGAGAGGGATTATAATATGCTGAACAAAGAACAGATCATGGAGATCCTTCCGCACCGTCCGCCGATGCTTCTGGTGGACGAGATCCTCGAAATGGACGAGAACCATGTAGTCGGTGCGCTGCACCTGACCGGTGATGAGTTCTTCTTCCAGGGCCACTTTCCGGGCAACCCGATCATGCCCGCGG
>ENA-UONQ01002819-UONQ01002819.1-human-gut-metagenome-genome-assembly--contig:-CS26-NODE-2819-length-10926-cov-10.222979_pt1 | contig 10926 bp, 9 predicted proteins | sample MGYA00242460_ERZ724007 | MGnify/ENA metagenome assembly ERZ724007
TATCCTACATAAGGGGGCTTTTTGTCATTGTCCGTTTTTACTGGTTCAGTTCAGAAAGAGGCACTTTGATTTATGGAGAAACACTGGATTCTTTTCCAGCGCAGATTTATGATCCGATGATGGAATCAGAAAATGGATTTGCCATTGATTTGATGAATCAGTTAGCCTGGGAAATGGATACAACAATTGAGTTTCAGCCAGTGATTTGGGCGGATTCCTTTACATTGTTGGAAAATGGAACAGTAGATATGATTCAGATTTCCTATTCAGAAGAAAGAGCTGAGAAATATTATTTATCAGCACCTATTTATCGCAGTAAGGGTGTCGTTTTTTTTGCGAGATGATGGGGAAGAAATTACAAAGCTACAGGATTTGCAGGGGAAAACACTTGCGGGTATCAAAGCGGATTACGCGTTGACTGTTCTGAAGGAACATTATCCAGAATTAAAGATTTTGGAATATGACAGCATTGGGGAATGTGCAGAGCAACTGAAGGCACAGAATGTAGATGGAATAGTTGCGGATGAACAAAACATTATGTATTATGCCCAAGGTGAAAAAATGTTCCAAGATTACTACATCCTGGATGAAGAAGTATATACAGAGGATGTTGTTTTTGCTGTGCGGAAAGAGGATGCAGTTCTGGGAAAAATCATTGATAAGGCAGTTTATAAACTGAGAACACAGGATGTGCTGGACAGGGTACAGAGAAAATGGTTTTTGACTTCCATTCTGGAAGATGCGTTGCCGCGGCAGTTCATTTATGTCTGGTTGGCAGTACTTTTATCAGGAATTGCAGGATTTTTTGTTTTTTTGTTTTGGTATATTCATAAGCATACCAGAATTTTGGTTGAGGTTCGGACAAGGGAATTGAATGTGGAACGTATGCGTCTGAAAACAGTGCTGGATGCCATTCCACAATATTTGCTTGAGGTGACACCGGAAGGACAAGTCCAACTAATGAATCAACGAGCAAAGAAAGATATGAACCAAAATGCGTTGTGCAGTGGGGATGCAGCTGTTATTACCCAGCCAGCAATTTTGCAGATGATAACAACAGCTAAAAACGATGCCTTTGCACAGCAGGAAGTGGAAATCAACCAAAAGATTTACCGCATTACCTGCAGTGATATTGGAGGATTGTCCGAAAATGAAAATGTCATATTGCTTGCAGAGGATGTGACACTGCGGCGGATTCAGGAAAAACAAAACATACAAAATAATAAGATGATGGCAATTGGGGAATTGGCATCAGGCATTTCTCACGAATTGAAAAATCCTTTGGAAATCATTTGCAATTATTGCTATGCTTTGAAAAAAGGGATTTTACACAAAAAGTAAGATTGTTTACAGACCATTTGCGTCATTGAAGAAGAAGCCAAAGAAGCCAATAAAATTGTGGAAAGTCTGCTGTCTTTTGCCAGATTATCCCCGACGGAAATTGGCGAAGCGGAACTAAAAGCATCTGTGCAAATGATTTTGCAGCTGCAGATGCCTTTGTTCCATCACAAACAGATTACGGTCGAATTTAACTGTACAGAACCAGTATGGGTTTGCTGTACCCAAGAGGGACTGAAAAAAATATTTATCAATTTGTTTACCAATGCCATGGATGCCATGGAGGCAGTAAAAGACAGACAGAAGAAAATTCGAATTTCTGTTATGTTAACGGAAAACTTTGCCGTAGTAGAAGTGGAAGATAATGGCAAGGGGATGAAAGCGGAAGAAAAGGAACGAATTTTCAATCCATTTTATACAACCAAAAGCACTGGTACAGGTTTAGGACTTTATCTGGTATACCAACAGTTGGAAGAAGTTGGCGGAAGTATACAGGTTTATAGTGAGGAAGGGCAGGGAACGCTGTTTCGCGTTATGCTGCCATTGAAAAAAGTTTGGGGGAATGATAATGTGTGAAAAACAAGGCAGACTGCGTATATTGGTAGTGGACGATGAACAGAAACAGCGTCAGATATTGAAAATACTGCTGAACAGTGAGGGGTATGAAGTGAGAACTGCTGATTCTGTGGAAACGGCACTGGAAAGAATGGAAGAAAAAGAGCCGGACATTGTCATTACAGATCTCCGAATGGAAGGACAGGACGGCATTGCCCTTTTGGAACAGACAAAGTGGAAATACCCTAATTGCAAAGTGATATTACTGACAGGATATGGCAGTATAGAAAACGCTGTGGAAGCCATGAAAAAAGGTGCTTGGTTTTATTTTGTCAAAGGGAAAGGTCCAGAAGAATTGCTGGCAGAACTGCGCAAACTTCAGAATGCATATTTGTCTAAGCAAAATGGAAAGCGGTTGCAGGAAGAAAATCGAAATTATATGCTGGATACAAAAAATGAAGAGCTGCGGAAAATTTTTCGTATTGTAGAACGTGCAGCAAAGAGTTCCGCCAATATTTTGATATTAGGGGAATCTGGTGTAGGCAAGGAAGTATTTGCAAACTATATTCATCAGCTCAGCAGACCAGATCGGAAATTTCTTGCAGTCAATTGCCATGCACTTTCAGACAGTTTGATGGAATCCGAGTTGTTTGGTCATGAGAAAGGTGCTTTCACTGGTGCCATTGGAACATATAAAGGAAGGTTTGAAGCAGCAGAAGGCGGAACTCTTTTTTTGGATGAAATTGGGGATATTCCGCGTAATGTGCAGTCAAAATTGCTTCGTACACTGGAAACAAGAACCATTGAGCGTGTTGGCAGTACACAAAGTATCCCTGTGGATTTTCGCTTAATCAGCGCTACCAATGTGGATTTGGAACAGGCAATGAAAGATGGAGATTTCCGCAGTGATTTATATTATCGGCTTTGTACGATTACGATTGTATTGCCGCCATTGCGGGAAAGAAAAGAAGATTTGCCAGAATTGATCCGCTTCTTTTTGAAAAAATATGGAGCAGAACAGGAAAAAGAAATGAAAGAACCGGATGCAGAAGTATGGGATGCATTGCTGGCTTATAATTACAAAGGAAATATTCGAGAATTGAAAAATGTAATCGAGCGTTTGGTGGTGCTTTCAGAAGATGGGACAGTCTCTTTGGAAGATTTGCCGGATCAATTTTTTGAAAAAAAGATGCCAGTAAAGGAATCTTTCGGTGGAAGCTCCTTGAAAGAGGTGCGCATGCAGGCGGAAAAAGAATTAATTTTAGAAGTATTGCAGATGCAGCAATGCAAAACAAAGGAAACGGCAGAACATTTGGGCATCAGTGAACGGCAGTTGTTTAACAAATTAAAAGAATACGAAATTGATCTGAAGAAATTGAAAATGAAGCAAAAGGAAAAATAATGAAAAAAGTTGCAGTTTTTACTGCAACTTTTTTCATGTTTTTGGGATTTTTATTGTTTTAGCTTTGATGGTATTGGTATTTCAAAGGGATTTTCGGTGGGAAAAAGAAGACAATTTGGATTTTGTATACGAAATAACATGTTTTTTACCAGAATGAGAAAAGAAAAATAGATTATTTGCTAAAAAAATTTGTATTTGAAATGTTTTTTTAGAGAGTTGGCACAGGACTTGCTTTTTATTAGGGCGTAACAAATCAAAAACTTTTTTAAAATGAAAGGAGTAATGAAGTATGATTATTGGATGCCCTAAGGAAATGAAAGCTGGAGAAACAAGAGTTGCTTTAACACCCGAATGGACAAGAACATTGGTGCAGGACGGACATGAAGTTCTGATCCAGAAGGATGCCGGTGCGAATTGCGGTTTTCAGGATGCAGACTACATTGCGGCAGGCGCGAAAATAGAAGAAACCATTGCCGATGTTTATAAAAAAGCGGAATTTGTGGTGAAAGTAAAAGAATTGCAGGCAGGGGAATATGATCTGCTGCAAAAAGATCAGATTGTTATGGCTTGGTTCCATCTGGCAGAAGATGTGGATCACGATATGCTGCATGCTATGCTGGATCATGGCACAGTTGGTCTGGGGATGGAACTGATCAAACTGCCTGACGGCACAAGACCTACCATCAAACCAATGAGTGAAATCGCAGGCAGCCTTGCAATGCTGGAAGCAGTAAAATATGGTCTGGTAGATCGTGGCGGCAGCGGTACATTGTTCAGAAAGCTTTCTGGACTGCCAGCACCCAGAGTGTTGATTATCGGCGGCGGTCATGCAGGCGTAAATGCGGCAGAAATTGCGTTGGGTCTTGGTCTGCGGGTTACTATCGTAGAAAACTATTGGAAGAGAATTGCAGAACTGCGCTATATTCTGCCTGGTGTAGAAGTCATCGCATGGGAAGATGCAACTGTAAAAGAATATATTGCGCAGACAGACGTTCTGCTCAATACCATTTATCCTCAGCCTAATCAGCCTTGCCTGATTCCCAGATCTGTTGTAAAAACAATGAAAAAAGACGCAGTAATCATCGACATTGTAGGGGTAGGTGTCATTGAAACCATGCACTATACTTCTTTGCTGGATCCTATTTATTTTGAAGAAGGTATTCTGCATTACAATGTAGCTAATATGCCTGCGCTGTGCCCGAAAACTTCTACAAAAGCGCTACTGATGGCATCTGGTCCGTATATTCAGGCAATTGCGAACAAAGGTTTGAAGAAAGCTTTTGCTGACGATCCTTGCCTGATGAAATCCATTTGCACATTGAAAGGCAAAATCGTAGATGATGAAGTGGCAAGAAACCATAACACAGAATGTCAGCCTTTTGAACTTTCCATGTTAGACTGATTTTGAAAAACAGAAGGGAGGGAAGGGGACATGGAGGAAAAGGCAGCAAAGAAAAAAAGAGTTATTCGTGACCCTTATGTTTGGGAAATCGTTGTCATTTTAGCTGTTTTGGTGGCAGTGTTATCCTATTCGCTCATTGTTTTGCAGGTGGAAGCCCATATTCCGTTTATCATTGTCATCGTTTTCACTTCACTGATGGCAATCAGAATGGGGCATACATGGGAAGGATTAGAAAAAACCATGCTGAAATCCCTTTCATCGGTACTGCAAGCAATTATCATTCTGGTAATGGTAGGCATGGTCATTGGTGCATGGATCTATGGCGGTATTGTACCTTCACTGATTTATTATGGTTTGAAAATGATCAATCCCAATATCTTTTTGGTGACGATTTTCTTGGTAACTAGCCTTTGTGCCGTTGCTACAGGAACTTCTTGGACCATTGTTGGCACCCTGGGCGTTGCTTCCATGGGCATTGGGGAAGGGCTTGGAATTCCAGCACCAATTACAGCAGGTATTGTGGTTTCTGCCGGATATTTTGGGGATAAATTCTCTCCTCTTTCCGACACGCCAAATCTGCATTGTGCCATTGTTGGTGTAAACTTGTTTGATAATTTTAAGTTTATTCTGAAAACAACAATTCCAAGCTATATTATTTCACTGATTTTGTGTGCTATTGTGGGTATGAAATATGCACCCAGCGGTGAAACAGGCATGAATTCCATTGAGATCATCACAAGTACACTGGATGCGAATTTTGTGATCCATCCACTGTTGATTCTGCCAATTTTGATGGTAGTCGGCATGATTTTCTTTAAGATCCCTGCGATTCCAGGCATTTTCCTGATGGCACTGGTAGGCTCATTATGCGGCATTTTTGTACAAGGCGGCAGTTTGGCAGATGCAATCAATGCTGTTCATTATGGATATGTAGGAACAACAGGAGTAACAGAAGTAGATACGCTGCTGACTCGTGGCGGTATGGAATCTATGTTGGGAACTGCTTCTCTGATTTTCTGCGCCATTTCATATGGCGGAATTCTGGAAGCAACAGGCGTACTGCACGTTTTTGATCCAGAAAGTGCTGAAAATTGTAAAGCGGGATGGCACATTGGTTCTTTCAACCGTTGTGAGCTGTATTGTATTGAATATGATTGCCGTAGATAACTATGTAACTGCTGTTATCACAGGCAGTATGTTTAAAAAGGCATATGTGAAAAGGGGACTGCATCCGCTGAATTTAACAAAATGTCTGGCGGAATGTGCCGCTATCACGTCTCCGCTGATTCCTTGGAATACCTGCGGGATTGTCATGGTAGGGATGCTGGGCGTATCGCCAGTAGAATATGCGCCGTATGCATTTTTGTGCTGGGTTCCTTCCATCGTGATTGTGGTATTTGCTTATTTGAATATTGGTATGAAACGTCTGACGCCGGAAGAACAAAAAGCTCTGTTGGCTGATGAGGAAAATGAGACTCAGAGTTCTATGGAATATGCAGAACCGAAGGCGCAGATGGCGTAAGTACATAATCGGGGTGTTATTTGACAAAAGAAAGCAGCACAGATTGGAGAGATGGTATATGGATAAAAAAGTAAGAGCGCCCCATTTGTGGGAAATTATCGTGGCATTACTTTTACTTGTTGTTGTATTATCTATTGCCATTGGTGTTCTAAATGTGGATACCTATGGACCTTTTATCCTTGTGATCGCTTTTACATCGGTGATGGCAATGCGAATGGGACTGGGCTGGAAGGAGATACAGCAACCAATTTTATCCTCTTTACAGTCTGTGCTACAAGCTCTTTTGATTCTGATTATGGTAGGAATGGTAATCAGTACCTGGATTCAAGGCGGTATTGTACCATCGTTAATTTATTATGGGTTAAGAATGATCCATCCGAATATATTTTTGGTAACGATTTTCCTGGTATGCAGCATTTGCGCAGTTGCCACGGGAAGTTCTTGGACAATCATTGGAACATTGGGAATCGCTGCTATTGGAATCAGCCAAGGGATCGGAATCCCTGTTTATATTACGGCAGGGATTGTAGTGTCAGCGGCTTATTTTGGGGATAAGCTTTCTCCCCTTTCTGATACGCCGAATCTGCACTGTGCCATTGTAGGAGTCAATTTGTTTGAGAATTTCAAAAATGTATTGAGAAATACACTGCCAAGTTATTTTATTACATTAATTTTATGTGTTGTGGTAGGGCTTTGCTATCAGACAGAAAATGGTGGCTCTTTGTCTGAGATTCAGCTCATGACAGAAACATTGGCAGAGAATTTTGTCATCAGCCCATGGTTGATTTTGCCGGTATTGTCTGTTTTTGCAGTGATTTTATTGAAAATACCTGCAATACCAGGAATATTATTTATGGCATTTATCGGTGCATTTTGCGGCATTTTTGTCCAAGGGGAAACAATTGCGGCAGTTATGAAAACGGCTTACAGTGGTTTTGTTGGAAATACAGAGGTAGAAATGGTAAATTCGTTGTTAAGTCGTGGCGGCATATTATCCATGATGCCAACGGTTTTGTTGATTTTCTGCGCAATATCTTATGGTGGTGTTTTGGAAGTATCCGGTATATTGCAATTCTTCTTGGAAAGAATGATGCGTTTTGTCAAAAAGGATGAAACATTAATTACCTTGACAGTTATCAGTTGTGTCGTAGTGAATTTATTTGCTATGGATAACTATGTAACAGCTGTCATTTGCGGTAATATGTTTCAGGACGCTTATGTGGAACGGGGGTTGAGTCCATTGAATCTGACCAGATGTCTGGCAGAAAGCACATCAGTCGTATCACCATTGATACCATGGAATACCTGCGGAATTGTCGTATTTGGCATGCTTGGTATCTCTCCCTTGCAGTATGGACCATACGCATTCTTATGCTGGTTGGCACCTATTATGGTGATTCTTCTGATTCACTGGAAGATTGGGCTGGTTTATTTAGAGAAATGAAAAGAATTGTGAAAATAAAATATTGTATCAAGTGGTTTAAAGCAGTGAGATTGTTTTCTCACTGCTTTATTTATATATTTACAGATAAGGAAGGATTTTTGCAGAAAAATTTTTCAGATATTTTTGTGTGGGTAAAAATTTTAATTTTAGTGGCGAATTAAGGCATATAATTGTATAATGGAAATAAATTCTAAATTTTTAGTAATTTCATTAGAGGAGGTTGTGGTATGCCTGTTTATATCATTGTGATCGCATTGGTTCTTTGCGTTATCGTGTTTTATATTTCCGCATACAACAAACTGCGTCGTCTGTCTGTTAAAGTAGAAGAAGGCAGTGCAGGCATTGATGTGGCGTTGGAAAAAAGATACGATATGCTTTCCGAAGAAATCGAAGCGGTGAAAAAGTTTTTGCAGCATGAATATGATACATATGTAGCTGTGACTTCTGTGCGTGCAGGGAAAGAACTGGAGGAAGAAACTCTGGAGCAGAAAAAACATCTGTCCGAAGAAGCGTTAAAGACCATTGATGATACCATTAAGGCACAGCAGGAGCAGATGGATCGTATCAAAAAGCAGATGGAAAAACATCATGGCTCCCAAAAACATAAAAACAAAAATCAGTCCAATGCAGAAGCCTATGAAAACAGCGTTGCAGAGCAGAAAATGAACATCAACCAAAAGATTGGTATGCTGGCTTCTATCCAGCAGGGGTTGGGCGGTGTAGGAACTGCTATCGATGCTTTGTCAGAACAATACCCTGTGCTGTATTCCTATGTGTCCATGGATTATTTCCAGAAATCCATTTTTGACGCAGAAGAACATTTGCAGGCAGCAAGAAGGCTCTATAATTCCAACGTATCGTTGTACAATCAGAAGCTCGTTATGTTCCCTTATTCTATCATTGCTGGCATCCATGGAATGAGCAAAGCTGATTTCTATCAGGTGGATGAGAACAAAAAGGAATACAAAGTAAACTTTGACTGAAAGTGGGATGTTATATGGAAGAAAAAATAATCAGCGAAGAACAGCTGGAAATTATGCGGCATAAGGCACGAAAAAGACAAAATATTGCCATTGTTTTGACGTTTTTGGCATTTGTATTGTATATAGGCATGTTTTATGTAGCATTGATTGAAAAAGAAGGCATGTCCGTGCTTTTTGTGGTGAAGATCGTCTTTGCGGCAGCTGTCCTTGCTATTGCGACTTTTGGGTTGTTGTGGTACATCGTTGTCCACCGTACTTATGAGAAATTTAATTCAAATTATAAATCCAAGTATGTTATTCAGGTGTTAAACGGTATACCTGGATTTGAAGGATTGGAATATCATCCAGAAGGCGGTTTTACATGGGATGAAATCCGAAATGCGGGGGTCGTTGCGAATGGGGAAAAACAGCACTTTGAAAGTGAAGATCAGCTTTTTGGAGAATATGAAAATGTAAAATTCCGCATTAGCGATGTTGTTACCAAAAAGACTGTACGCCGCGATGATAAGAGAAAAGTCGAAGAAATTTTCAGCGGTCAGGTACTTTGTCTTTTCGGATTCGACGATTTAAAAGTGAGCAAGGGACATATACAGATTTTTGAAAAAGAATTTCTGTCAAGTTTTAGCGGATGGAAGGCGGAATATCAGATTCAGACAGAAAATGAAGCATTTCAGAAACGTTTCCAGGTTTATGCGGAGGATGAGCACAATGCTTATTATATCTTGACACCCCAGCGCATGGAAAAAATCATGGAATTTGCTGATGCTGTAGAAGGTCAGATTTCTCTTGTGTTTTATGATGAAAAACTGTTTGCAGCAGTGAAACGGGAAAGCATGTTTGATGCGGTGATGGACGAACCAGTATCAAAACAAACAGAGTATATACTGGAAGATGCGGATTTCATTCAGAAAGCAAAGGGAATTTTGATTGTGTCATAAATAACTGAAGTTGCAGAATCAATAAAACACCTTACAGTTCCATAAGAAATATTTTGAGCCTGCGTTTTGCAGGCTTTTTTAAAATCAAAGAAGGAAAGAGGGGAGGTCGTCATGGGATTGTTAGACAAAAACAAAACCAATAAGAAAAAACCCACAGACAAAACAAATCAGAGACCGCTGGGTGCCTGCATTGTCACAAAATCTTTATTAGAGGGAACATCCCAACTGAAATGGATGTTTCGGGAAAACAATGGCATTGGCACGGGATGGGTTGCGCTGGGGGATACAGACACACAGGAATATATCAATCAGGCAGAAAATCTGACAGTGGTGGATTTTTCTTTGCTGATGGAAATAGAACCTGTGGTACGCAATGTTTTTTATATGCCCATAGGCGCAGACTTGGAATTTATCAGCGATGGAAGGTATTTTGTGGATACCAGAACAGGAGAAGAAATTCGAGAACCCGTGAAACATCCTTTGCAAATGGCGTTTGAGAGAAATCTAAAATTTCTGAATCAAGAAACTTATGATATTTCATTCTTTCAAAATCTGTTTTGCAAAACAGAAAAGATGGAAATAATCACTGTTGGAGAGGTTGATTTTCCTACAGGAAATGTGATTCTTGCAGATCCGATGGTTTATTTAGGCAATGAGAAATATCAGACAGCTTTGGAAAAGCAGATTCCGAAAGGCTCTTATGATGTAGAACTTTCTATGATCCGGTCTGCTTTGGCAGGGGTAAGAGTAGCGGCGGCAAGGCTGAAAATCAGTAACCAAATTGCTTTGCGGTATGAAATTGCTATGCCCAAAGGATTTGAACCTGCTGATTTGCAAAAACCTGGCGTGTTTTCCTTTTTTGGTGTAGATGCAGGACTTGCTTGCTTTGCGGATGTGTTGACGGCAAAGGAATATAAGACCTTTCTAGAGGAGTGGCATCGGGAATACCCCAATGGAAACCTGTATGAGGATTACTTTGCGCCCTTGTTTGCAGAAAACGCCAAGAGTAATGTTGCGATGGAAACAGGCGCAGGAAATTTCCTGTTATGGAAATTACCCAAAAGCGGAAAAAAACTGGTGATGTTTGCCAGTGGAATGGGAGATGGAATCTATAGTGCTTATTGGGGATTCGATCAAAAGGGCAATATTACAGAACTGATTATACCATTCATGAATCCAGAATATTTTTCATAATCGATGTTTGGGATGTCATTGAAAAAGACTCTCTGAACCATTTTGATGGTTTAGAGAGTCTTTTTTTGAGAGATGTGTTTTCTATGGAATGTGTAGGCAGTGTGAAACTTTTTCTGTAAATATGTAATTGAAGAGGTTCTTCTATGGT